>Ga0209542_10000215_pt1 | contig 144208 bp, 145 predicted proteins | sample RifCSPhighO2_01_FD_184028 | JGI IMG/M metagenome (GOLD analysis project Ga0209542, IMG submission 184028) | Soil microbial communities from Rifle, Colorado - Rifle CSP2_plank highO2_0.1 (SPAdes) (version 2) | ecosystem: Environmental > Terrestrial > Deep subsurface > Rock core/Sediment ... | reverse complement strand
TTGCGAGACTTATGAGAAAACATCAATACGAGTTGTTTGATATTAACAGTTTGCTGAAATCACAGTAGATTTAGCCTCAAAACCAATTTAGCCTCAATTCAGTCCGATTTTTCGATTGGTTAATACTCATGTTTTAAACAGTAGATGAGTTATCAGTATTATTAATGGCGTTTAATTTTTTTTAGCATACTTACTAAACCATTGAGTTTGGTGTCATTTTGAGGATGATTTGAACCTGAATTTTGGGTATCTGCACGGGATGAAACTTGATCTGATAAGTCACTTAGAAGGGAAGAGATATTTAATTTACCATCCTCCATTTGTTTATTGTATTCCAGGATACTCTCGAGGAGTCCTCGGCCTTTTTTGGTGCCTACCAGATAGAGGATGGCGGCCCCGCTTGCCATCCCCATGGCAAAGCCCGACCAGAAGTGTTCAGGGTGGTTTTTACTGTTTTGACGATTCATTTTTTTTACTCGAGGTGACTTCTAATATCTTGATGACAGACTTAATGCCGTTTATAAAACCGGCAATCTCGCCAAGACCCTGATGTAAATTCATACCGACCGTATCAAAGCTATGAATAATTTTATTAAGCTTTTTAAGAGCAGATCTTGCCTCAGTTAAGACAAACATCAGTTGTATTCCAACGATAGTCAGAATTAAAGTAGTCAGGCTAAGAACGATTACCAAAAGAATCTGTAATGTATCCATATAAAAGTAAATAATTTATAGATTGGCCTTGTTTTTTTTTGCCCAATAGAGATTTGCCCGCAGTAAACTATCAAAAGTTCCTGCGTCTTCCCAAATGCCTTTAATAGTACTGACAGTGAGTTCTCCCGCTTCCTTGTAAAAATTAATCAGATCCGGAATCTCCAGTTCCCCTCGGGCTGAGGGTTTGCACTGTTTGGCAAAATGGGAGGCGCGTTTATCGAGAATATAAATCCCGACCATGGCAAAATTACTTTTAGGGTGAGTTGGTTTTTCAATTATGGAGGTGACCTTGTTGTTGGCGTCAAACTCTATCACCCCGTAGCGCTGCGGATCGGCCACCTCCTTGGCAAAGACGTGACCTCCTGAATGAAAGCCTTTAATTTGACTGGAAAAATCATCATCAAAAATATTATCTCCCAAGATCATCGTCACGTTATCCCGGCCGATAAACTGTTCACCTACGATAAACGCATCAGGTAGCCCCCGCGGCTCCTCCTGGATTTCAAAGGTAAATTTGGCCCCAAACTCTTTGCCCGAGCCCAGTAAGTTGAGGAAATGACCGGCATACTCGGGGGAAATAATGATAAGGATATCTTTAATCCCCGCCTTAAGCAACGTCTCTAACGGATAAAAGATCATCGGTTTGTTGTAAACCGGCAAAAGCTGTTTAGAAGTGATTTTGGTGAGCGGCCTTAGTCTGGTGGCGCGACCTCCAGCTAAAATAATTCCCTTCATAAGATTAGGGTATGATTAAAAATTTAATCAGAAACAAAATAAGAAATCCAATGAACACATATTCTAGCATAGTTTTTAGATGAACCGTGTTCTCAATAATATGGTGATACATGCCCCAGATAATATAAAATGAGACAAATGAAAGAAGAATGAGAAATTCCAGAAGCCGTTCTCCTTTAAATAAATTCAGGGCAAGTAAAAAGAAAATGCCGCCGGTCATAAAAAGAAGATAATCAAAGGCGTGTTTTCTTAACTCTTTTTTAAGTGCTTGAAATAGGTGATTCATATCAGATGATTGCGCCCTTTCTGATAATTAGTAAGGCGATTATCATAAAACCCAGGAATAAGAAATGGATAATATTTTTACCATTTATTCGGATATATTTCATTTTTATGGCCACGTATAAATCAATTACCAAAGCAAGCATTAGGACCGCAAAAAATAAGAAATTTAAGTTAAAATAAATTGGCAGAAATGAGATGCCTAAAGTTGACGGCCGCGGTTGTTCTTTGTAAGCCGCTATTGGAACAGACAAAGGTTTGGGCTCTGAGGTTTCTTTTTGGTCAAGTAGTGGAGCTGCAATAGGCGCCCCAAACATCTGGATCACAAGCGTTGTCTCTTCTCCGTTTAAAACGCCGTTTTTAATAGCAAAACCAACATCCTGGTATTCGGATCGCAATAGGTTTTTCCGGTGAGAAGTTGAGTTCATCCAGGCATCAACTACCCCCTGGCTAAAAAGAAAATTTTTAGCCAGATTTTCACCAGCGTACTCATATTGATAGCCTGAGGATAATATAAAGTTCCAGGGAGTCAGCCCTTCGGGGCTGTAATGAGCCCAGTAGTTTTTAGTAAACATATCTTGGGCTTTTTTTTGGGCAGCGGCCGCTAACTTCTCGTCATACTTTAACGGTTTTAATCCCTCGGCCTGGCGCTTGGCGTTGGTTAACTCATACAGTTTATTGACCGTGATGTCGGTAGCATAACCGAGGATATTGGAGTTAAGAATACTTTGTTTAAAAACAACAGTAATAAGCAGTACCACGATCAGATACAAAGTCAGAAAATCAAGATGAAGCAATTTGGCGCGATAGTTATTCTTATCATGGGGGACAAATAAATGATGTAACACCCTCTTTAATTTATTCATATAAATTTTTGCAATAAATGGAAGTATTTTTTAGTATAAACAAAGCTTAACAAAATTCCAAGACTATCAATAAGGACATCGCGTATTTTTCCTTCCCTTGTCGGGACAAACAGTTGATGAATCTCATCAGAGACTGCATAAAGAAGGGTGATGATAATCGCCAGTAACATCATTTGTTTTAATGATAGATTTTTTTGCGAAAAATAGAAAAAAGCTCGAAAAACCAGAAAATAGAGAATCGCATATTCAGTTAAGTGAAGAAATTTAAAAAAGATAAAGTTTAATACATAGCTATTGGCAACTTGGACACTTTCTTTTGAGGAAAAATAGAAGATCACCGACATCCAAATCAAGATCGGTCCTAAATAATAAACTAAAACTAATATTTTTTTAAGCATATTTTCAAGCAAGTGTTTGTTTTATTTTAACAATTAGCGAAAGAATCGCCAATAACGAGTAAGACGAGGAAGTAATCTGTAAGCTTTTCAGCAATTTTCTTTTGTCTTTTTTGGTTTGAGGATTATCGCTCATAGATAACACTTCGCCCTCAGTATCTTGAGGCGATTGAGGGCTTGGATATGGGTTTGGTGGTAGTTGAGCCATCCCAATCGTGAATTTTTTTGGAGGAGAAGAGAATGGTGGATTGAGACTCCGCATAGAGTATGATGTGATTAATGGTATCTTTGTTGGAGTGGGGGTTTTGGTAGCTGTGGGAGCAGGAGTAGCTATCGGTTGTCGACAGTTAAGGTTGGCGGTGTTGGGCGATGGCTCCTGGAGGCAAAAGATGTCTGAATCCAAACTGGCTCTTCCCCAGCTCAGGTTTTTTTCTCCTTGTAAGTATTCAAAACTGTCTTTGACTGCGCGGCCAAAGTCGAGTAGTCGAACGCTGTCGCGGTCGTTATTGAAAATATTTGAAGGTAAATAATACACACCATAAGATTTTCCCACCAAAGTCAAGGAAAATTTTTTAGGCGTTGAACCGGCGTCTTCCAGATCATCAAGATACCAGTCATTAAGTGTTACCTGGTGGTTATTATTGTTATAAAGCTCCACCCATTCTTTCTCGCCGGTATTTGGATAAACCATCACTTCGGAAATATAGATATTGTTAATAGCGGACTGTTGAGAAGTCGGAGTAGGCTCTTGTGGTAATTCGTCAGCTAGTGCGGGCGTAGGGACAATGGTGGCGGAAGGCGCAGTAGATGGAGTGGTGGTTGGCGTTGGGAAAATAATATTGATATCAACTACGCTATTATTGGCTTCTGATGCATTATAGTTACCGGAGCCGGTATATCTACGGATTCTTAATTTATATTGACCTAGTTGATCAAGTTGTGCCAAGTCGGCATCATTAATACGTCCCTTAACCTGTCCGGACCAAATTCCGGATTGGATAGTTATCGGAAAGTAAGTAAGACCATCGGTACCGTTATACCAGTCAGCTCCATTATACGTGTCACCAAAATAATTAGTGGTTCCTGATTTAAAAAGATCAATTTTTAGATAGTTAGTGCCTGAAGAAGCGCCGGAAACTGAAACGTCAATCGTAAACTCATGTGGTGAAATGGTTATCGGCGATGTGGTCGTTACTGTAGCAGTGACCGCATAAGTTTTTTTTGATGAAACTACAATAAGCAAAGCAAATATTAAGACAGTAAGTAATTTTTTATTCAAATACACCATAGGGTCCTGATAAAGTATAATAATCGGAAACTTTTTTGTCAGGTCCATAAATCGGATCGTTCATGATAAAATCGTTACCGTCAATTTTTTTTAAGACGATATAATGGCTGCTTCCTCTGACACCGGCGATCACCGGAACATTTTTTTCAAGATAAGAAGAGATATCAGAATAGCTAATATTATGGTAATTCTTGCCGTTAGGCCATGCACCATTAAAAGCTGACGGTAGACAGGCGTAAGCAGTAGCATAGCTTGTCGGGAAACAGGCAGAATTGGGCCCGCCGCTAAAATATTTTGCGTTATTTGCAATATCTGAAGGAGTAAAGTTGGCGCCATAGAATTTCATAACCATCGCAATACTAGTAATGAAACAACCAACGTCTAGCACCGATTCTGATGAGCCACCCATCCTAGAATTAGCCCAGCGAACATCTCGTTGAGAATAATACCAGCCGCCTTCACCCGTTCCTAAGCCGTCGGCGAGAATAGTGCCAAGTCCGGTAGATTGAACAAACTGTTTAAATGATTCTATCTGTCTTTTGGCGTCTTCAATTAATTTTTGATAGACGGTTTCATCGTTTTGTGTTACTGCCAATAATTGTTTTTTTGCTGACTGTTGATTTATTAAATCGCTTTTTTGAGCTTTTAGAGTGGTTTGTAGACTATCAAGTTCTTTTTTTTTCTTTTCCCGGACATTTTTTTGTTCCTCAAAATTGAGTTTGGTTTCGGTGGCTTGGACGAACAGTTTCTGTTTATTATTTTGCGCGGCCTGGAAATACTTTACCTGATTTAATAAATCATTGGCATTATTACTGTCAAGAAGCACGTCGATCACCGAAATATTTCGCTGTTTGTATTCGTTAACCACACTGGCCAAAAAAAGCTTTGACAGATAATTCAGCGAGTTGTCAAGCCCTTCAATTCTCGAGGATAAAGTGTCAATCTCTTTTTGTGTTGAGAGAATTTTTTTTTCCGTATCCTGAATTCGCAGCTCGGTCAGATAGACCTGCGTGTCCATATACTGAATCTGCGAAGATAGCGTATTTTTTTGCTGTCTTAATTCTTCTAGTTTATTTTGGTACTCGGCGATTTTTTTCTCCAGATCACCCTTAACTTGGTCAGTATTATCTTGCGCATAAGAAAAAACCCCTACAGTTAAAATAAGGAAAAACGCGATCATCAGTATGATCTTTTTTTTCATAGCTTTATAAATTGTACAGAAAAATAAAAAAGGATTGCAAGCAGGTGATTAAGACAGATAGCGCTCAGTGCCAAAATAACTGGCGATAAAAGCAATACCGATACCAAAGATGGTAATAATGCTAACACTGGTCGTCAGAAAAATCAGATTGATCGGCCAGATAGGCAGAGTGAAATCACTTACCTGAAGATTTAGCTCGTTAATCCCTCGCAGATAATTGGATAAAAATGGACTTAAAGAAAACAAAATACCAACAAGTATTCCACTAGCCAGTAATGCCGCCGCTAAACCCAAAAAGACACTTTCTGAGATAAACGGTTTTTTGATATACCAGCGGTCAGCACCAAGAAGTTCTAAAAGTTCGATCTCTTCTTTGTTAAGGGCAATTTTAAACGAGGTCGTAGTCACCAGAACAATTATAGACATGACAAACAGATAGGAAAATAAGATCACAGTAGCTTTACGGACGATTGATGTCAGAGTAAGAAGCCGATCAACAATGTTTTTTTGAAATTGCACCTCGTCAACCCCGGGCTGTTTTTTTAAAAAATCAGCAATCTGCGGTAAGTACTCGGGTTTTTGGGCATTGATCTCAAGCGAGGCCGGCAATATATCGGCTGAAGTCATCGCAAGAAGTAGAGGATTGTCTTTAGTTGAGTTTTTGTAGATATTAAAGGCTTGTTGTTTGGACACATATTTAACAGAAGCTACCTTGCCAGATGACATCAGTTCATCGCGGACTTTTAAGATAGTGCCTTCCTGGGCTTTTGACTGGAAATAAACCATCACTTGCGGCCTAGTCTCAACGTATTGCAGCAGGCCCGATAAAAAGCTTAATGACACAAACAAGATTCCCGATAACATCAGAGTAAACAACAATACCAGAAAGGCGGCCGAAGTCTGATAGGGGGTGCGTTTGAGTGATGAAATGACGTCTTTCATAATTCGTACTCTCCTTTCAGTTGATCTTTAATTATTTTACCTTCTTTTAAGGCAATTACTCGTCTTTGCATACTGTTGACGATATCCACATTATGGGTGGCAAACAGGATAATGCGGTCTTTCTCAAGACGACGAAAAATTTTCATTACTTCCCAGGTAGTCTGAGGATCGAGATTGCCGGTCGGTTCATCGGCTAAAATAATCTTTCTATCGCCAACGACTGCTCTGGCGATTGCCACTCTTTGTAACTCACCGGCTGACAGCTGTGCCGGAAAAACTTCTTCTTTGTGGGGTAAATTCACCAGTTGCAGGGCGCGTTTGACCTCTTGTTTGATTGTGCTGTTGGAAACGTTTTTTACCCTCAGGCTAAGCGCGATATTTTCAAAGACATTCTTGTTGTGTAAGATTTTAAAATCCTGGAAGACCACGCCGATTTTTCTTCTTAACTCTGCAGTTTTTTTAAACTTTTTGGCAGTGATCTCCAGGCTATCAACCACGATTGTCCCTTTGGACGGACGGAATTCGTTTAATAAAAGTCGAAGAATGGTGGTTTTTCCGGCGCCTGACGGGCCCACGAAATAAACAAATTCATTATCTTTAATATCAAAGGAAATATTTTCCAAAGCCGTATTACCAAGTGGAAATTTAAGACTGATTTGGTCAAAAGAGATCATGCATTCATTGTACAATATGGAAACGTTTCATAATAGCAGAAATATATACCCCAAGCCAATTTATTCTATCGCTAACAAATCGGATTCCAGATAGGGAAGGAACAAACGAAGTACAGACTTCCAACGGGTGAAAAAGCAGTTGAAAACCTCGAATTTTATTGAAATTGAATTAATATTGAGTATACTATTGGCATGTCCCATCACTATGTTGAGGAATATGATGGTGGATTCGATGGAGAACGCGGGTGTTTGATCTTGTGTCCACGAGAGCGGATAACGATTGGATGTCCGATATGTAGCGATGTGACGACCGTTGACAAGGAGCGATTTGCCGCTGCAATTATTCTTTTAAATAACCCGCCGATTTGTTCTAGATGTGGCGTGCCCTACCAACCTGTTCCTACGATAAGTCCGCAGATGGATATGTCCCGATAGAAACTCCAACTTCCGCGGGAAAATACCCCTTTATGCTTTAGCAAAGTGGGAAGCTATAGCGTGACGGTCACCGTTACGGTGCCGTAACAGACTGTTAGCTCATAAAAATAGGTACAGAAGATAGAGGTGGGAGGGCTCCCGACTTGAAAAAAGCGGCAACCACGTCTGTCGTGGCACAGTATACAGGAGTGAAAGTATATCCATAATTTCTAGATTTGCTTGGGCTTCGCTCTGAAGTTCTTTGAGCGGGCAGACAGCGGGACCTCAAAATGGGTGGTGGGTTTTCGCAGGGACTGTCCTTATCCTTATGTGCTATTGTATTTTTTTACTACTATCCCAAATTATATTAAATTCTTTTTGTAATATTTTTGCATCTTCTGTATTCATTAAAGCAATAGCAGATAACTTGTTCCCGACACTATGCAATGACGAACCAGAAAAATAACTATCTCTATCTATGATAAAAAATCTGTCATGGATGATTTGACTATCTCTTGTCTCAATGCAATATTCTTTTTTAAAATTATTAAAATCAGTTTTTGATTCCTTATAAAATCCTTTTGAGTTAGTAATCAATCTTATTTTTAGTTTTTTATCTACATCTTGTAAAATTTTAAATGTTTGTGGATATAAATAGGGATCTATGATATCAATATTATTTTTAGCTAATTTAAAAAATCTCTTTAATTGATCATAGGCGGAATAATTTTCACCTGCTTTAAAGATGATCACCTTGCCGGGCTTTAAATTTTTATTTTCTAACTTCTTTTTTATTTCATAACTACCCAAGACTTTTTTCATTGATTTTAATTTTCTCTTGATTTCACTTTTTGATTGTCTATATCCTTGAGAAGTGTTCCACATTTCATTACCAATTAATTTATCTTCTTCGGCAATACAATCCAAATTTAAATATAACTCGGCTATTTCCTCCAGCTCTTTCAAGATACCTTTTTTAGATATAGTTTCGTTTTTGTTTCTTTCTAATTTTATTATTAGACCATTAACTCTTGCGTATATATCCATATATTTTACCATTTTTCGTTTTAACTTCTTCGCGTACCAATTCTTGGCTACGAATTTTTGGAATTAAATAACTCGGCAAGGAAGTAACTGGCATTGAATAACCAATTAATTTTAGCTTAGCAATAATTTCTTTACTCGTTTTAGTTTCATTAAAAAATCCTTCCGAAATTAAATCATTTATTCTTTGAGATAATCCCTTACTAGACTTTTTCTTGCTATTATTTTTTTTGATAAATAATGTTTTTTTCTGCTTACCATCTTTAATTTCTCCGGATAGCAACGAAGTTAATACAATTTTATAAGTTAACTCTGAAAATTTTTTTGAATTTTCAGATATTTCTTCTGCTAATTTTATTTTTTCAATAATTTCTTGTTTTGTCATATTTTTATAATTAGTCAAGTTTAGTTAATTTAACCTCGACAAAGTGTTCGCCAGCTTCAGTTAATCTAAAATAACCCTTATCTTTAGGAACGCTTTCAAAATAACCTTTATTCCGGTTAATGTCCAAAATAGCTTGATAAATTTTTTTTGGCCTTTTACTAATATCGTATCGACGATATAGATTTTTAATATCGACTTCATTAAATTTTTCTATCCCTTCAAAATGTTTCGCATAATAAACTAAAACGGGCATCAATCCAGTTGCTGTAGATTTTGGACATTTTTGATTTACAAAATCAATTAGAGATAGCTCTTTTTTATTTGTTTTGAGTTCATTATTCTTGTGGTCAAGATCATTATTGATCGACTTGTTAAGATAATCATTGGTTAATTCTTTAAATTTTTTCTCAACAAAGTCCTTGTCGCCACAAACTTCTATCTCAATGTTATTCTTGACAAGCTTGAGTTTGTAAAATACTTCAGTCATAATTTTTTTAATAAAAATTAATAATATCTATATATTATTCCATAACAAAATTTTTGTCAAGTCATCTTAGAATATGGTATTTTTGCGTAATATAAAAAAGTTAACACATAATAATGGTATTAGCTTTAATATTATAAAATTATCATGTCTATAAAATCCCTTTATTTAAGGCTAATATGATATATTATCATATCTTATACTATAAATAAATCTGTATTTCTATTATTATTTCCATTTTTAATCTTCTCTGGATTCCACAGTTCTTATTGACCCTAATTTACGGAGGTTTCTATATTTCCTTTAAGACATCAACAATTTTTTGCTCGTACATTTTAATCAATAGCTTGTTTGCGTTGTTTATTTCCTGCTCTTTTTTTTGCTTCGACAATAAGTTGCTTTTGAACATCCAAAGACGGAAGTGGAATGTTATATTTATGCACAAAATCGATATTCAACCATCTTTGCCCGGCTGAACCAGTCATATGTTTTTTATCTTCATCCATAAACTTATAAATCAACGCTGTAGTGATTTGCTCAACTTGCGCTTTTGGGTCTGGCACTTTACTGACCAAAATATTGCGGGCAGAGTCAATTTTTCGTTTCGTATCTTGGTTAAGCATAATTATTTTTTTCTTATAATTTTTGATATTTTTTTAATTTCACGGTCAAAGTCGGAAACATAGTTTTCATCCTGAGTAACTCGATATTTTTCATATTCTTTCAACGCCAATGTTTCTGCCACTTCATGGCTGATCTTGCCGGCATTTGTCAAAATTTCATATTCACTAAATTTGAGAAAGGCGTTAAGTTTTTCCACCCAATCTTTCATAGTCATCACCCTACCGCGCGCCGCTTGCAATTCGGCATAATCAAGATACATGTTGCCGATACTATTAAGATGAGTTAATTCCTTTTTATCCAGATAATTTTTGGCAATCACGATGTCGCTCGGCATAATTTTTCCTTGTGGAGAACGCCTCCAAAAAGACAATCCCATTTTTTCTTTTTTACTACTCACTCTATCCGTGATAATTTCCGCCGCTGTTTGACCAGTGATGGCAAAATGAAGTTTATTTTGTACGGTGGCAAAAAATTGTTTGCTTTCAAAAGCTTTTGGCGAATAATCAATCGCTGTCGCATAAATATCGGTGATTTTTTGATAAATCATCCGCTCACTAGTGCGGATATCCTTGATTTCTTCATAAAGCTCGTCAAAATATCTAGCGCTAAAACGAGAGCCATATTTCATCCGATTAGCATCCAGAACATAGCCCTTGTGGATATAATGTTTCAAAATTCCTGTCGCCCACTGGCGAAACTGAGCACCCCGATCGGAGCTTACTCGATAACCAACCGCGATAATAGCCTCCAAAGAATACATTTTTGATTTTCTTTCAATATCTCGTCCCCCCTCATTTTGAACTTGTAAGAAATCTTTACAAGTTCCCTCTTGTTCAATTTCTCTTTCGGCGTAAATATTTTTAAGGTGCTGCGTGATATTTTGCGCTGTTGTATCAAAAAGCTCCGCCATTTTTTTCTGTGTAAGCCAAATATTTTCCTCCGAATAAAGAACTTCAATATGTACTGCTCCATCAGGGGATTGATAGAAAGCAATTTGATTATCTGGTATTTTTTTCATATAAATTTTTACATAAAAATGTTAATAAAAACATAATCTTTGACATATTCCGGCACGACTTCGCGATAGCCATTCAACTCTCTAAAATCTTTCATCGTAACCTTAGGATTGGTGGCAAATCAGCTATATTCTTTGGTTTCAACAATGTCGCGAATTTCGGAATCCGTTAATACTCCTTAAGATAATTTTTAATAATAATTTAGACTTATTTTACCACCTCCGTCAGAAAGCAGGGGTAAATTTCCCAAACAAGGAGGATAAAATTCAAAACCGGCGAAGAAAATTAGCGAAGATTATCAGAGAGCTTCGACATAGCCGACATCCATCAACCACCCGGCTTTCTGGGCCTCAAAAGTCTGTCCCCAGACGCGTACTTTTTTACCGATGAATTTTGATAAGTCAACTGTCGCAGATGTGAGATAAACATTTTGCGAAGTGCCGCCGGGCCTTTCCAGATGAAAACTACCTTCTCCGTCAATACCGCCTTCACGAAGCCTGCCTTCGGCATCATCTTTAAATGTTTTTTTATCGACGATTCCAGCTGATTGTTTTTGTCCGCCGCTTCCAGTCGAACCGGAATTTGAAGTTGTATTTATGGAGCTTGAGATCTTGCTGATTATGAAACCAAAAAGCCCTCCAAGGAATATGGCACCGACAATTATCGTAATAATAAACGGTTTAGGCGCGCTTTTTGAGGTAGGTTTTTCTTCAAGATCGTGGATGATTGTCATATGAAACTATTATACAGAATAGCAAATTAATTTACGAGAAACAATTATTTTTTAAGCGATGAACTTTTCAAATAGGCTTCGATAAACCCGTCAAGATCACCGTCTAAGACAGCGTCGACTTTAGTCTCTTCGTAATCGGTTCTTAAATCTTTTATCAGTTTGTAGGGATGGAGCACATAAGAACGGATCTGTCTGCCCCAGGAGGCAATTTTATCTTTTTTAAAAGAGTCCAGGGTATGGTGCTGTTTTTCCTGCTCCAACTGCCACAGTTGAGACCGGAGTAATTTTTGGGCATTTTCGCGGTTTTGAAGTTGTGAACGCTCAGTTTGAGCGGAGACGACAATACCGGTTGGCTTGTGAATCAATCGGACGGCTGTCGAAACCTTGTTGACGTTTTGTCCACCGTGTCCGCCAGCGCGGAAAAACTGCCACTCCAGATCGTCGTCTTTAAGATCAATTTCTTTATTTTCAATAATCGGTAGGACTTCCACTAAAGCAAATGAGGTTTGTCTCAGATTGTCGGCGTTGAAAGGTGACTGTCTAACCAGCCGATGTACTCCAGCTTCGGCTTTTAAATAGCCATAAACAAAGTCTCCCCTGACCTGCAAAACAGTGCTTTTTATTCCTGCTTCTTCCCCGGAAATCCGGTCGATTTCTTCATATTTCCAACTTTTTTTTTTAAAATAGCGCGTATACATCCGATATAGAATCTCCGTCCAATCCATCGCCTCTGTCCCTCCCTGACCGGCATGAATGGCAAAAATCGCCCCGCCATCATCATAAGGACCGGACAAAAAAAGGAAGACTTCGTAATGATTGAGCATCTGGATGGCCTGTTTCATCTCTCCCTCGTCGATTAAAAGCGGTAGTATTTCCAGATCAGCAATTTCTTTTTTGAGGAGATTAATCTGTTTCATGATTCCGGCGCCTTCCTTGGCGTTTTTCCAAAAAGCAGGTTCGTATGTTTTTTGTTCCAAAGTTACCAGTTGGGATTTTTTATCAGGCAGATTGACTTTAGCCAGGATTGCCTTAAACCTCGACTCCAATTCTTTTTTATCAACTTCTTCCATAAAATAATATTAAGAGAAAAAGTAACCACCATAGTATACCGCTTTCAGATGAAATTGCATAAAATACTCCATCTTTCAGCGGTATAACCCTCCGTACGTTTACTCCCGCCTTCGGCGGGATTGAACTACGGTGGGTATATAGCATGTGTATCAAGGTCAAAAGCCTATCCCAAAAAGGAGAAATCAAGTAGGATCATTTGTAATCCTGGCCGATTATAATTACAGCGTCAGCCACCTCATCTGCTTTAAGCTCAGTGATTTTGGGGGTGGAAACGTTGTCAGCAATATCTGTTTTAATTAAATTTGCTAAAGCAGACTGTCCTTTTTTGACCTGGATTTCAGTTACTAGGTAGTCGAAGTTGTCGGCATTATCAATAAGAATTTCTTCATATTCAAGCGACTTTAGTTGGTCTTTTACATCCGTGGCCTTACCCCGTACTCCTGAACCATTTAGGACCTTGATTTTTATTTCGCTCCTTTTTACAGACACGGCCGGTGTGGCTGTGGGAGACGGCAGGGTAGGCGCTAGGGTTGGAGATGGTGATTTGGGGGGAAAGAGAGTAAAAGACGGGGTAATTTGTCCCCAGCGGACTTTGGTAAAAATAAAAAACAAACTTATGCCGACCACGATAAATGTGGCGAGAAAGATGAGTATTGGCTTCAGGGGTATCTTTTTTGAAGCGGTCATCACATCGCCAGTTACATTAACGACGTTGTTACTCTTATTAAGAAGAGAAAAGGTTTTGTTTTCGACGTTTAAGATAAAAGCACCAATTGGGCCGTCATATTCAAGGACCGGTAGAACTTGTTCATTTTGACCACTGAGCATTTTTACATATTCCTGATAAAAATTGGGGATAATTCTTTTAAGTGGATTAGTCCAGACGCCAACCTGTTTAGTAAAGGTGTCTTGTCTGACGGTTTCTGAGTCTTTACCGGAAAGTACTAAACGGTTTAATTTATTACCTTGAGCTTCATAATCGGCCGTCTTTTGTTTTAAGATATCTTGGATTTTTTCTCCGTTTTTAAGTTCGTGCACCCATTTTTCGTTTTGAATTAAACCATAGGAATCATATATGTAGCCGCTTAATCGATTGGCCTCATAGGAGACATAAAAAATATTTTCTTTTTTATCCTTACGAAGGGTTTTTTCAAAAAGCTTATAATATGCCAACGATTCAGGTACAATAGCAGTAATTTGCTTTTCCAGAAGTTGAAATGGTTGTTTGAACGTGTCCACTAAATTTCGCTCAATAGCATAAAATAAGATCTGTTTTTTATTTCCGTTTTCGGAGATTATATAGTCAAAGTAATAATCGTCGACGTTGATAGTAAGCTGAGTTCGCGCTTTTTCCTTTAGATAGGAGTTAAGAATTGAAGGGGCAATATCTACCGGCATATCGGTTCGCATTAATTTAAACGATTCTTGAGGAAGAATTAAAGTGAATTCCTTTTCGTGGCCTACTGTTTGTGGAAGGTGGGTTAGGGCCTCTTTGATAGCTGAAGCAATGAGATCGGGGTTGGAACATTTTCCTTCAGCAAGTAGCGGCGTCTGAAATAGTTTTTGGTAGAAAGCCGACTCGAATTGATTCAGTAAAGTTTTTTTAACAAACAGAAGCTTTATTTGTGATCCATCAAGCAAGAAATAGAGCATAAACCTATTATAATAAGAATGAAAAAAAGAAAGCAAGAGTAAAAAGTTTAATATAGCCTGTAATTATATGGATACCAGTATTGAAGAAATAAAAAGTAAGACCGATATCGTCGAATTTATCGGTTCTTATATCCCTTTAAAAAAAGCCGGCCGGAATTTCAAAGGCAACTGCCCTTTTCATCAAGAAAAGACCCCTTCCTTTGTCATCTCGCCAGAAAGACAGATCTGGCACTGTTTTGGTGCCTGTGGAGAGGGCGGTGACGCAATCAAATTTTTGATGAAATGGGAAAATGTTACTTTTTTTGAGGCTCTCAAAGAGCTAGCTTTGCGGGCGGGCGTCAAGCTTGCCCGAGTAGACTTTGAAGACAAGGAATGGATCAAAAAAGAGCAAATTCTAAAAATGAACTATTTGGCAAGCGAGTTTTACCAATATCTGCTATTGCAAACTTCATTTGGCAAAAAAGCTTTGGCATACCTTACCAATCGTAAACTATCGGAAAAAGTCATTAAAAGTTTTGGTTTAGGATATGCCCCTGCTTCCTGGGATTCGCTGTTACAGTTTTTGAAAAAAAAAGGATTTCCACTCCCTGAGATATATGAGGCAGGATTGGTCGTCAAAAGCGAAGGCGGTCATTATTATGACCGTTTCCGTGGAAGAATTATTTTTCCAATCATGGATGTCAAGGGTAATGTGATTGGATTTTCCGGCCGAGCGCTAGACCAAACGGAAAAAATGGCCAAGTACGTCAATACGCCAGAGACCGCCGTCTATCACAAACGGGAAAGTTTTTACGGCATTCACAAAACAAAAGACGCGATCAGAAAATCGAAAAGTGTAGTCATTGTTGAAGGGGAGTTTGATTTGATTTCTCCTTTTCAACAGGGTATCGAAAATATTGTTGCTATCAAAGGGACGGCTTTAACCCAAGAACAAGTCAAAATCTTAAAAAGATACACCAGCAAATTTATTTTTGCCCTTGACATGGATACAGCCGGTGAGGAAGCTATCAGGCGCGGTATGAACCAGGCCGATTATCTGGATGTGGAGATGTATGTCGTAAGGTTTAAAAAAGGGAAAGACCCGGACGAGGCGATACAGCTTGATGCTCATAGTTTTATAAAAGCGGTGCAGTCGCCAGTACCCATTTATGATTTTATGATTGATTTTATTAAGAAAAAATATCCTGAAGAAAATCCGTTCCATAAAAAGAAAATTGGTGAAGAACTGGCGCCGATGATTGCCCATATCCAAAATCCGATAATTGCTTCGCATTATCAAAAGAAGCTGGCGCACATTCTGGAAGTTGATGAGGACTCAGTTGGAAAATTGGTCTTCAGAGCAAAAAGGGCGGCGATTGTTCCCAGGTGGCCGATTAAGACAATGGCAACAGTGACTAAAACAACCAGGGAGGAACTAGTACCAAAATATTTATTGAGCTTGTTACTGCAAAACGAATCGGCTTACGAAATGGCTAAACGGATTTTTTCCCATCTTCAGCCGCATGATTTTTCTATTCCTTCATTACAAAAAATAGCTGAGCATTTTTTAATATTTGAGCGCCAAAATCCCGGTGGTTTTTCCATAAAACTTTTTTTCCACACTCTGCCAAAAGAACTGCTGTCATTGGCTGATGAGCTCTATCTTTTCGCTTCAAGCGAAACCGCTTTGAAGAATGAAAAGATCGAAAAACTCGTCTACCAAGTCAGGCGCATCAGTCTAAAAAATCAGATTGCTTTACTTACCAAAGGTGAGACCTTAGAAAACAAGGGTGGCGATCAGGAGATTAGTCTTTTACAAGAGTCACTGAAAAGTGTAGAAAATTCATTAATGTCAATGTAAAATAACCTTAACCTATGATTCAAAAATTACCCCGCACGATCAAAGAACTATTAGTCCAAGGTGAAGATGACGGATTTTTGGTACAAGAAGATATTCTTTTAGTCTATGCTGAGCCGGAAAAGCACGTAGAGGAGATAGATGAATTTTTCAATACCGCCTTTAAAAAATCGATTGATATCTTTGAGACAATTTCCACTCGTGAAGAAAACGAAGCGCAAAAATCCGCCGAGGAAATTGAAAAAGAACTGGAACAGTTGGTAAGTCTCAAACACGGCGAACAGCTTGATCCGATCAAGAAATATTTAAAAGAGATCGGCAGAACGCCTCTTCTTACTTTTGAACAGGAGATCGAACTGGCCAAGAAATATGAAAAAGGCAATGAAAATGCCAAGGAAAAATTGATCAAAGCTAATCTTCGACTGGTGGTCTCTATTGCAAAAAAATATCTCGGCAGACGACTTACATTTTTAGATTTGATTCAGGAAGGAAATAAAGGTTTGATTCGCGGGGTGGAAAAGTACGACTGGCGGCGAGGTTATAAATTTTCAACCTATGCCACCTGGTGGATACGTCAGGCCATCACCCGCGCTATTGCCGATCAGTCGAGGACCATCCGCATTCCGGTGCATATGGTTGATCAGATTAACCGATTTTACAAGACGCAAAGAAGACTGATGCAGAAAAACGGCAAAGAGCCGGAGATTAAGGAAATTGCCAAAGAGATGGAGTTGACGATTGAGGAAGTCGAGCATTTGATGAAGATATCTCAGCAACCCAAATCTCTGTCAACTCCGGTGGGCGACGATAAAGAGGCGACTTTAGAGCAGTTTGTTGCTGACCAGACACAACCGACACTTTACGACAAAGTGTCGCAGGAATTACTTAAAGACGCACTTCACGATGTTTTGGAAACTTTATCTCCCCGCGAGAGGAAAGTGCTTGTTATGCGATTTGGACTAGAAGACGGCAAACCAAAAACTCTTGAGGAGGTGGGTCGCGAATTCAAAGTCACCCGCGAACGTATACGTCAGATTGAAGCTAAAGCCATTCGCAAACTAAAACATCCAACCCGCGCTAGAAAACTGAAAGATTTTCTGGAATAATGAAGATATTCAGGTAATTTTCCAAAGAAACCCATTATCATTTAAAAGCGCATGAAACAGCAAAAGCCTGCTTCAACGATTCAAAAAGCTCTTAACGTGTGGGCGATCTCGGTTTTTATCTGGAGCATCTACCGCTATTACTTTAAGACGTCGCTGCCCATCTGGTTTGATGAGTTTATTGCCAAACCGATGGTTTTTTTAGGCCCATTAAGTTATTACGTCACCCGGTATGAAAAGAAGAATGTGCTGGCCGCCGTTGATCTAAAGTTCAAAAATATTAGAGCCGATGTCATATTAGGTTTGGTAATTGGTCTGATATTTTTTTCCGCCGCCTTTTTTGGCTATCTGACAAAATATCATTCGTTGACTCCTTTGGTCAGTAAACTGTCGATTTCTTGGATCTTATTTTACATTTTAATTTCATTTGCTTCTGGGATATCTGAGGAAATTTTATCAAGAGGTTTTGTGTTAAAACGGCTTTACGAAGAGTCAAAAAACGTCATTACTTCCACTACATTTGCTAGTTTTTTATTTTTCTTTCTCCATGTGCCGATTCTGTTTTCCAATCCCAAGTTCACCGGCGTCATCTTAATTCAAGTGATGATGACAGACATTGTTTTGAGTTTTGCCGTTTCCTTTCTTTATCTTCAGAGACGAAGTGTTGCATTGCCGATATTAATACACGCTTTCTATAATCTGAGCATCTACCTTTTTATATAGTTTGGTTGAGAATTTCTATTTTTCCTTGTCACTTTCATATATCCAAAAAATATCCGTATTGTTGACCGCGATTTTTTTTATTTTTGTCAGGTCGATTTGACTGTCGGCGTTAAAATCATCAAAATAGCCAACATAAACAGTTTTTGGTTTAGTATAAGGCGAGGGCAGTGAAAAAATAAACTTATCAAATTTTGCAACTTGACCAAAACCGTACACGTCAGGTGGCGACAATCTGGCTTGAGCCTGATAGTGGGCTGGCGGATACTGCAAATAATAAAGGAAAAAAATATACGGCTGGCCATTTTTTTCGGTGATATAGAATTGATTATATTTTGCATAATCATTCTTCACATACTGAGTAAGCTCTTTATATCCACACTGCCAAGCAAAACCGACTTCCGGTCGCTTGTAATAGTGATTAAAATAAAAATCCCAGGTGAGCAAGCTAAAAATAACAAACATTAATATTAGTACGATCAGCGCCATTGTTTTCCAAAGTTGACCTTTCACATCTTGCCAGAATTGTGCCACGCCATAGGAGACAATAATAATAATCGGTACTATAAGAAAGTAGGAGCGGGTTAATGAATTCTCCTGCCAGGTTAGAGCAGCGGTAAGAGGAGCAATGAGCAGAATGCCGGTAAGCAACAAGCGTTTCGGTAATTGTTTTTTAAACACATAATAAAGCCCGATAAACAAAAAGATATACTCAATCGGGGTAATCGGCGACATCCCCGGATAACCGAACCGTTTATTTTGGTCGCCTTGGAAAGCTAAGAATTCTGGTGAAAAATAACTTAGATATTGTTTGGACAGCACTTGCATTGCTTGAGTAAATTTATTACGTAAAAATTGATTGTTATCTTCTTTTCTAAATTGTTCAATCGCGATGGAAAAGCCGGAGGTTTTGTAAAATAATAGGTTGTTGACGCGGGTATTTGGCTGTATGGTCTCACTGAAAAAAAAGATCACAAGCGGTATGACAGCAAAGACAATCGGCCACCATAACCTTTTTAACGAGCGACTAATTAAAAATTGTTCGACCACTAAATAGCCGCTTAAGAAAATGATCAACAGCCGACTGGAATGGTAGGAAAATAAAGCCAACAAGCTGCACGCACTATATAAAAGAAGGTATGGTTTTGCGGTGGTCTTCCGGTACCTGAGAAGACAAAATACTGCCAGACTGATAAAGAGATAGGCCAGAGATGCTTCGTGAGCGTGCCGGGTAATGATCTGAACCCAAGGAGAAACGCTACCCAAAAATGCCGCAATCAGGCCAGTACGGCGGTCTCCAGTAATTTCTTTAGCGAGAAAATAAAACAATAGCGGCGTGATAATGCCGATTATGACAGGAACAGTCCTTGTGGAAAATTCATTAAGTCCCAATAAGCCAACAAAAGGTACAGTCAAGTAAGCAAGAAGCGGTAATTTGTAATCACCAAAAGACTTTAATCTTAAAGGCAGTAAATTTCCATATTCGTCGCGTCCGGTTTTTAAGATCGAGTAAGCGTTATAACCAAATGCTGCTTCATCAGCATTAAGACAGCCCATATTTATTTTATAAAGATGGAGAAAGAGAGCAATCGTGGTAAAGACAGACAACAGTATAATTACTGGTTTATTTTTTAAAGCGAGCCAGGATTTCATGGTCCGATATTTGTTTAAACTGTTCACAAGTACGCCGTCTGAAGAGAATCAGCGGTAGTCTTGTTAGGGCAGCTAAGAAACCCCAGAGAAACTCCCACTGTCCCTTTATTATTGTTTGAAAAAGAGCTTTAGGAAGAGTCCTCAGATGCTCAAGGAGTAACCGGTAATCGGTGATATTTTTCCAGATAAAAATAAATTGGTTTCGGAAAGAAATAGTTTTGATTTCCCCGGTAGTAAAATATTTAGCGATAGTAGTGGCGTGATGATGAAGTCCTATTGGTTGACTGACAAACCAGATTTTATAGCCCGCCTTCCATGCTCGGTAGGACAGATCGATATCCTCCCAGTAAAACGGGGTGTAAAGACTGTCAAAGCCGCCAAGTTTCTGAAATAGAGCTTTGACAATTAGACTACTGCCGCCTTCGGCCCAAGCAGTATCGCCGTCAGTAAATTGGGCAGCCTGGCGATGCCTAATAAAACCATTTTGCCAATAAATTTCATTTTTTCCAGTCAAGGAACCATCTTTTTCCCGTTGAGCAAAGCTGACGGCAAAAAGAGCAGAATCTTTCTCAAACAGTTTGATTACTTCTTTAAAATGGTCATTTTCCAAGATGACATCATTATTAAGAAGTAAAACATAATCGCCTTTGGCCTTGTCAACGCCGATATTCACGCTTGCCCCAAATCCCAAACGACTCGAATTTTCAAAAAGTCTCACGTTGGCAAATTGTCTTAAATCTTCTTGGGGTGAATCGGCGGGGTCGTCATTGACTATAATGATTTCACAGTCGGCCAGATACTTAAGATTATTTTTTAGATTTTCCAAAAAAAGCAGTTTATTTTTATAGGTTGGTATCACTACCGAGATTGACATAAGTTAGGGTTGAAAAACGCTAATTACTTTTTGGTTAAATACATCGTAGGAAAAATGTTTTTTGACGAATATATTAGCTTGTTTTTTAACGGTCTCTTGTTTAGCATTATCTTTTTTTAGCTGTTGCATTTGAAAGATTAGGTCATCGATATCTGTAAACAGAAAACCGGTTTGTCCGGGTTGGATTATTTCTTTGGGGCCGCCGGCGCTGTAGGCAAAGGTGAGTGCGCCGGCGGCCATTGCCTCAATAGGCGAAATACCAAGATGTTCAACTTTTTCCGGGTGTTTCTCGGCATCAATTCCGTAGCCGGTAAAATGCCAGCAATATTCAGTTTTCTGATAAAGATTGATTAGCTGGTTATTTGGCGGGTCAATCAAAAATTTAATCGCTAGGTCAGCGCCTGCTTTTTTTTGCAACTCCTGCAAATAACCCTGGTCTTGTTTTTGGACGCTGCCTGCCAAAAGTAATCGGTAATCAGCATAAATAGGGTCGGCTTTCTTTAATTGCTGAAAAGCTTGGATTGCTAGGTCATGCCGTTTGCTGTGCAGATGGGGAAAAAATCTACCAACTGAAAGGATAATTTTTTCTTTTGGCGGATCGTTTAAATTGATATTGAGAAGTGACTGATCAATATATGGATATACGACTTTGGCTGATAGCCCCCATCTGGCAAGACGATTGGCTGTGAACTGCGAATTGGCGATAAAGCTAAAGTTTAAGGTTTTTATTCGATTAATAAAGCTGGCGGGATAAATTTTTTGGTCAGGAACCATCGCAAAGACATAATTTTTTTTGGCAGGAGAAAAAAAATAACTACCGTCAGAAATATAGAAGAAGAGGTCATATTTTTTTAAGGTGACTATTTTTTGCCAGAAATTCCCCCTATCTTTAAAAATATTGGGAAGAAATCGGATCTTTGGTAGTTTGAGATTAAACTTACGAATAAACTCATCGGCTAGATCAGTCTGCCAGAAGATATCAAGGTCATATCCGCGGCGAGTAAGAATCTGGATTATTGAGAGAATGTGTTTTTCGCCGCCGCCCAAAACGTCAAGATACGGGTCGTAAAGGGCGATTTTTTTTCTTTTCATAGAGGTATAAATAGGTGATGGTTTTGGAGTACGCCTGGTAAATTGATTCAATTATACCAATTGCTCCATCGCGGTAGCCTTGCAGTTTGAACAAGCGCCGCCAAAGCTCGCCTAAAAATTTACGAAAAAAAGTCAGTTTACCGACTGGTTTATCTGCCTGAAAAAGCAGATCTGACTCAATATTTTCAAAGTTAATTGTTTTGTTAACCATTTCTTGTAAATTTCCATGGAAATAATGAAGGAGCGGGTTTGTTAAACAGCCTTGAGCGCCTTGGATCACGGGCGTGGAATGAATCTGGTTTGGCCAATCCCGAAAGTGACGTTTATCAATCAATCTTGTCTGATAATCCGGCCACCAACCGCCATACTTTAGCCATTTTTTGTGGCCGAAAATGTTTTTACGGGGAACCTGGAAAAAAGTTATCGGTTGCCCGCCTGCCGGCGAGGCAGGTCGGTTGTAGGATGTGGGAGAGTTAATTGTCTTGATGATTTCTGCTGCCAGTTCTGCGGTGATCCGTTCATCGGCGTCAAGGATAAATACCCAGCCAGTATTGGCTTTGGAAATACCAAATTTGCGCGCCGGTTCGACGTAGCGTTTATATGGGAAACTAAATACCTGCGCTCCCTGTTTTTTAGCAATCGCCGCTGTATCGTCGGTGCTTTCCATATCAATAACTATCAGAGAGTCGGTTAACAATCGGGCTGAGGCCAGGCAGTCAGTGATATTGTTGCTTTCATTTCTCGTATATACAAGAACGCTAATTTTATCTGTCATTTTTTTGGTGGAATAATTTATTGACATTTTTTGGCAGAAATAAAGATACCACAAAAATTATTCCTGTAACTACAGTCAGCAGATTACTTATTTTTTCCAGAGGCGTCTGGACAAAACGGATAATAATTTGAGAAGATTGATCAGTTCTGATCATTGGTCTTGCCAAACGATCGAATTTATCTGGTATTGTCTCCTGCCCATTGACCAAGATTTTCCAATACGGAGCATAATGAACATTGATATAAACTAAACCCTTTCCTTGAATATAGACTGCTTTTTCGAAATAATCATTTTTATCAACCCGAAGTGCACTGGTTGTTTGGACCGGTAGCTGATAATCAAATGGTAATGGTACCGCTTTCACTTCCAAAGGATTAAGATAATGCCAGTATTGGTAGTCTCCGTGGGCTGGAAAATATTCACGGACGTTATAAGCGATTACATGCTCTAAATAAAAATCAGATAAATAGCGTTCAGTATAACCTTCATAGGATATTTCCGGTTTGACAAAGTATTTTTTGGCAATCAACAGAGAGCCGATTATTATCGCAATCATCATAATCGGCATTAATGGTAATTTTATCTGGTCAAATAAGAAAGCGGAAAAAAATGCCAGACCAAACATACCAAAGATCAGGAAACGCCAAGGGAACTGAAAAAGCGCCAAAATTGGCTTAAACATACTCCAGATAAATGACGACTGATAGGTAGTTAAAAAAATGGCCAGTAATGATATTAAAAGTACAAAGCCGAATAATAATTTTCTTTTTAAAGATATTTTCTTTTTAAAAACGTTAACTATAAATAAAATCATCCCCGATAATCCAAGCGTCAGGGGAATTTTGCCTAAGCTGAAGCTCATCAGATCAGCATCGCAACCAGTCATCGATCCACCAAACTGCCAGCCATCGGCTTTCCATAACTGCCACCAGCACAGGAAATGGTCATGATATTTAAAAAGATCCGGTGCAATTTTTGTCGCCTGAGTAAAACCGGTTTCTAAAGTCGCAGGGATTAGAAAGTAAGCGCCTAGCAGCAGTCCTAAACCAATTGCTAGCCAATTTCTTCGTTTTTGAGGTAAAAGAAGGCTAAAAACAATTGTTATTCCCAAAGATAATAGAGAAAAGATATTATGGACAGTAAACAGAAAAAACAAACTTATTACCGTGAAAAAAAATATTCGGCGCGATTGAGTTTGGCTATTTTTATATAAAAACGATAGAACTAAAGGGAGTAACACAAGATACCAAGCTTCGGCCAGATTACCGCGAATAATGATTTCGACAGCAAAATAGGTTGAAGTAATATAGATCACCGCACCTAAACAACTGGCCAGAAACGAAAAAAAATTGCGTAATAAAAAATACATTGTCAGAAAAGATAAGAGCAATGTTAATAAAAAGGAGATTTTCAAAGAAGTGAGGATCGGGATACCGGTCACGGCGATAAAACTCGTCACCCAGTAAGCAAAAGGCGCATAGAAACTAAACACAGGGAAACCCAGTTTAAAAGAAAAAGTCGGCGCCAGTCGGGGTGGTATTTGGCCATATTTAAGATTAATCAGAAAGTCGTGAATCCGTCCGGCCTGTGTCTCATCATGGAATTCAAACATCACGAGGTGGAAAGGATTAAGGCTTTTGGCACCAATGGTCAAACAGATCAACACCAGCAGCAACCCGATAAAGACGATTTTTAGCCATTTTTTTTGTTGAAATAAATATTGTTTGCTGATTTTCATAAGTATATTTTTTCAATAAACGCCAATATCGCCGAATATTTTATCCTGGGCTGCGGGCGGTATTCGCAAGATTACCTCACCTTTTTTCACCGACGGGTCAGTTTCCATTCCGTAATAGTTGATCAAGTAGCGAAAACCATTATCTCGACCAAATGGCATCATTAATACTATCTGATAGTTATTTTGGGAGTTGATTTTTCTGACTTCCTGTACTGCCAGATCTTTATAGTAAAGATCAGCTTGGTGCGGTTGTATCATATTAAAAATATTGCGGGTAAAAATCAACACATTGAGTATCAAAAGTAAGACAAATACTTGGTATTTCTTCCAAAATACCACTGCTTCCGCAAGTCCAATGTAGATAAATAGATATAAAAATAAAAAATAATATTCGGAGGGTTTTTGTCCATAGGCCATAAAAAATAGAGGAGTAATTAAAAAAAGAAAGACGTTCGCCTGATAAAAACGTCGTTGGAAGCCGGATTTTTTCCGTGAAAGTAAAAAGAAAAGACCAATAATCAGTGAATAAACTACCATATTAATAAATTTGATCTTGATTGTCGTTATTTGGTATAAAAAATTACTTAGTACAGCTGTCCAATTAAAAATATAATAGCCTTCTTTGGTGTGAATATTAGAGAAAAAATTGAGAAATAGATGAGTGTTCAGATAGTCGTGCCGAATATCAAAGATAATAAGCGGCGCCAAAAAAAATAAAATTGGAAAGAAAAATAGTAAAACTTTTACCAAATTGGTGGCAATTGTTTTTCGAGAAATATATAGAAAATAGAACGTAAATAAGCAGAGAAAGAAATACTGGAAATGGAAGTGGATCCCGATTGCTAAATTTACACCCAGAAGGAACCAGTAGACTGTTTTTTTAGTTTGATCAAGCTTGTACAGCAGCCACCAGAGGGTTATTATGCCAACAGGTATCAGAAGCGGATTCCAGGCACTGGTATCAAAGGCAATCAGTAATGGATTGATACCCCAAAGAAGAAGAAAGATAAGACTATGCTTTACCCCCCAGAGTTTTTTGATGATAAAAAAAGCAAATAATGCAAAGGCGCTATCTACGGCGATTACGAAGTAGACTATTGCTCTAGGGTGCAACCCACTTAAAATATAAAAAGGCGCTAGAAGATAGCTGTAGTATGGCCCAAGAAAAAATCCATTAACGTCAACTACCCGCGGTCCAATCAGAGTGGGTTTATGATCAACCAGTAGTTGTTTCATGACATAGGCATCCCGTTCCTGATCCCAGTCAAAACCAATCCGCTTGTCAAGTTGATAAAAGCGCAAGAAACAATAGATAAATATCACCAGTATGACGGCGATCACATACCGCTTATTCAGTTTGTTTTTTTCCATAATTCGATGTCGACATCCTTAATCTTTTTTCGAGAAAGGAGTTGTCCGCTTTTTGGCCGGTTGTCTGTCAGCCATTTATCGCGGCGAAATTGATAAGAATCGGCTTCGATTATAAAAAAGCATTGGCCGTTGATCCAGTCGCCTGACGGTTGTGGCTGTTGGTTATGTAAATGTTCGTATAAAAATAGATAGTCATAGGTATAGGGGATAACGGGTGGGGTATATACCTTGACACAGTAGTTGGAACCGGTTTTTTTGGCAATCACATAACTGACAATATCTTGTTGCACTTTAATCCCATCGTAAGGCGATTTAGTTTTCCAGTCACGGAAAAAAGAACTTAAAATGGAGATAAACAAGACAATTATCACCGCTTTTTTTAGATATTGAAACTGACCGGCAAAACTTTTAGGTAACTGCAAAATAAGCGCAAAGATGAAAATAAATAAATATAATATGCCATTATAATAATACGCCCAAAAATTATCGCGATAAAAGACCGAGCAGATAAAAAGCAATATTCCTAGAGAGAGTAGAAAAAGCAAAGAGCTGGGCAGCTGTTTTCTTTTTTTTATGTTTAAAATAACCAGCACAAGACCAAGTAGGAGAAATAAACCAAAGACAGTTTGGATTGTTTTGTTTGGGTAAATCCAGGAATAATAATCGGCAAACAGTTTGAGTCTATCAAAAAAAACATCCAGATAAGGTTTGGGATTGTAATATTTGGGGTGAAAGAAAAAATTGATCAGGACTTGAGTCTGAATCAGGCGGTTTTTTATCTCAAATAAGACTCTGGGAATAAAAGGGAAAAGCAGTCCGGCAGCAAAAAAAAAGCAATGTTTATCTGACAATAATTTCTGTCGGTAGTTTTTGAACAAAAACAGCAAAAGCATGTAGCTTGGTATGAGTAGTAAGCCAAAAGCAAATTCAAACTCCGTGATAAACCCTAGCGTCAATCCCAAACCTAGAAACAGCCATTTTTGTTGAGCTACCAGTTTTTTTTCCAAAACTGCAATCGTAATTAACGTCAACGCCATAAAAAGCGGATAAGATATGAGACTATTGTTTAAAAAAACAGACGAATAAACAAAATGAGGGGAGGCAGTAATAAGTAGGGACAGTAGAAGCGCAGTTGAAGCGCCGAACCATTTTTTCGTAAAAAAGTAAAAGACAAGAAAAGCAAGCAGGTGGATAAAGAAAAAAAGATAATAATAGCCGATTGGTAAACCTTGAAAAATAGCAAACGCTACTGCTAAAAAATAAAACCACCAGGCCCCGTGAAATACACCTCCGATACCGGTAGTTGGCCCAATCAAAGTCGGGTTTTTCTGCATAATAATCTCTGCCGCTTTGAGCATATCGCGGCCTTGGTCGTAGGTAAAGCTGACAGTTTGTAAATAGAGTGGTTTTAACCTAAAATAGCAGAATAGGGCAAGGACTACTAGAAAAAGGAATATTTCAATAAACGTTTTACCCTTCTTGGTAAACATATATGTCACATATTATAGCAAAGAGCAGCAAAGTCTTGATGGTCGTTTATGGTCTGATTTTGGCCTTGTTACTGGTTTATTCATACGCACTTATCGACCCCAATCTCACCTTTTTTAATAGTTCCATCTGGACTGCTTTTCGTAATAGGATGGTTTATCTTGGTTATTATCAAAGGCCATTGTCGTGGAATATTTATCTTACTTTGGTGGCGCTACTTTTTTTATTCCATTTTATTCTGGTGAAAAAAAGCCGGCAAATCTCAGTTATTAAAGTCGCTTTCCTTATTGGCGCAGTACTGATGCTATCTTATCCTTTTCTCTCCCATGATTTTTTTAACTATTTGTTTGACGCCAAAATCGCCACTTTCTATCATCAAAATCCTTATTTTCGGCGGGCGTTGGATTTTCCGCAAGACGAATGGACGCGCTTTATGCACTGGACTCACCGGACATACCCTTATGGCCCGGTGTTTTTGGTAATCACGCTCGTCCCCTCTTTTTTGTCTTTTGGCAAATTTTTACCGGATTTTATCCTTTTTAAGCTGACATTTATTGGTTTTTATCTGGCGGCAGTCTATTCGCTCAGTCACATCAATAAAAAATCGGCCATTGAATTTGCCACTCATCCATTGGTGATTATCGAGGGCTTAGTCAATGCTCACAATGACCTAATCGGTCTGTCTTTGGCGTTATTTGGTATTTATTACCTTTTTCAAAATAAAAAGTGGCAGGCTAGGCTATTTCTCCTACTTTCAGGCGGTATTAAATATGTGACTATGCCGTTGCTGTTTGTGACAAAAAAACACCGCCGACTGAATTTATTACTTCTGACAATCATTATTACGATTATCGTCTACGTTTCCTGGCGGCTGGAGATTGAGTCGTGGTATTTTTTGACTTTGTTTGCTTTCATGCCCGTTTTTAATAAAATCATCAGCCGTCTCAATATTTTTTTGGTGGGTTTACTTTTGTCTTATTACCCATACATTTATCTTGGAGGATGGGATACGCAGAATAAATTAGATCTGAAACATCAGATCATCGGTTTTTTTCTGGTTGCTAATGTCGTATACCTTCTTGTTATCTCCCTAATAGCTTGGCGCCGAGGTAATTTTTCAGTAAGTGCACTTTTGTCTTCCAGGGAGCATACTTCAGACCAAACCTAAGCTGATTAAGTTTTTGATAATGCTCGTGGAGTTTTGAGCCTGAGCCTTGGGTAGATTGGGCATGTTTATGCCAAATAATAAGTTGCGGGTCGTAATATAAATCTATTCCCGCATTTTTGGCCTTCAAGCAATAGTCGGCATCCTCGTAGTATAGAAAATAGTTTTCGTCCCAGAAGCCAATTTTATCAACAACTTTTTTGTCAAAACACACCAGACAGCCGGTGATAAACTCGGTTTTCCCCGGCCTTGCAAACTGCCCCGCGTCTACCTCATCCACTCCCAGGTGTAAGGTCAGTACCTGGCTCCACTCTATCCGCCCACCAGCATACCAGATCACTTTGCCTTTTTCTTCTTGTCGGTAGCGATTTTTATGGTACTCATAACCGGGAGCATAGTAAATCTTGCCACCGATCAGGGTGTTTTTATGTTTCTGTAACACATCTATCGCCTTTTCCACAAAATTATCCGAAAGCTGGGTATCGTCGTTTAAGACACAAAAATTGTCAAGACCTTTTTTAATGGCTTCTTTTAAAGCGATGTTGATCGCGTAAGCATAACCGCGGTTGGCGATAGATAACTTAGTTACTGGTAGAGCATTTGAGGTGAGCTTTTTTTTGTGGGCGGAAGCATCAGCGATAAACAGCTCAAAATGACGATTAGTTTGTTTTTCCAGGGAGCGCAGAAAATCATCCAAAACCTGGTAGTTCTCGTAAACAACAGTCAGTAGAGCCAGTTGGTGGGGCATGCAAGCATTATAACAAAACCCGCATCTTCAAGTATTTTTTTTCAGATCTTTAAGGATGGCGATAAAGTTGATTCTAAAAAATATGTTCAGGGAAGCGGCATAAAAAACGACGCCTAAAAGAACGACGGTAAAAAGCGCGATAGCCGATGAGAAGCTGATAAAAGAGTTCAGCAACCAAATCGCCCCGCCCATTATCAAAGCGGAAGTGATATAAGGCAAAACAGGCTTGAATATCTTAATGGTTAATAATTTTTTAGCCTGCCAGATTGCCGCAATGTAGGTGCAAGAAATAAACAGATGGACAAAAGGATAACCGGTAAATCCGGCAAGCCAGGTAGCGGGTGGAGTAAGCAGCCAGGCCAGCAAAGTCCAAAAAAGCATCAGACTGAAAGTAATTTTCACTTTGCCTAGGGCATTAAATAAATTGACAAACGGAGCGCCAAAAGACACAATCAGCGAAGATAGGGCAAAAATGTAAAAAAGCGGCAAAGCCATTGACCATTTGCTGTATCTGGGGATGACCTCAGTTAACGGCTTCATAAGAAATATCATCCCGACAATCGCAGGGATAATTAGAGCCGACTGATAGGCGAGTATTTTTTCAAGCAGTCTGGTGATTTTGGCTTTATCTTCCTGAAAACGGGCAATCAACGGAAAGATCACTCGGCTGATATTGTCCATGACAATCCGAATCGGTACCTCGGCCCATTTTTTAGCCCAGCCGATATAGCCAACGCCGGCAAAACCCACTGCCTTTCCCAGAAAAAGAATTATCAGATCATCTTTAAAAAGTGCCAGGAAAGAGCTGGCCTGGAAAGGCAAACCAAACGATAACAGTTGGCGGAGACTTCGGCTTGAGATACCAATCTGTGGGCGCCAAAAAGAGATCGAGTAGATAGTGATTAAACCGACAACTGCCCGTACCATTACAGCAATCGTAAAGCTAGTTAGTCCCAAGCCCAGAAGCGCCGCGATGATTACGGTTAGATAAAAAAGAGTATTTTCCACGATCTGAACCAGGACTATTTTTTGAAACTGAATTTTTCTTTCCAAAAACACGGAAGGGATGGTTTTGAGCGAGGAGAGGAAAAAAGAAACTAAGAGTGCCCAGTATAAATAAATTCCTTCTTGAGGCAGATTGTAAAATGACCGGGTGACCGGAGTCAAAAGAAAACAAATCAAGATTATTGAGATAATCAGTATCTGCTGGACAGTAAAGGTGGTCTTTATTTCTTCATCAGTAATGATTTTTTTTTGGATCAAAGAGGCAGCCAGGCCGATATCGGAAAAATAATTTAAGATGGAGATCATTGATAAAACAGTGATGTAGATTCCAAATATTGTCGGTGAAAGAAGGATTGTTAAGACCAGGTTGGCAATTAGTCCCAAAATAGCCGAATAACCGCTTTGAAAAAATAAACTGAGAGTGCTTAAGATAGTGTCTCTTTTTGTAGAGTCGACTTGAACGTTGGCCATGTTTTATTAAGATTTGCTACAATGATAGGTGTTAATAAAAGGAAATATGCCCATAATGATCAACCGCCACCGGGTTTCTACTTTTGTCAAAAAAAACCTTCCTTTATTTGAGATCCTACTGGTGGTTATTATATCAATTCCGGCGTTTATTAGTTTATTAAGAACAGGCTATTTTACTATGCACGACGATCAGCAGATCGCTCGTCTTTTTTTGCTAGACCAGGGGATTAGGCAAGGCGCTGTCTATCCGCGCTGGGTTGGGTTTTTAGGCTTTGGATACGGCTATCCTTTATTTAATTTTTACCCGCCTCTGATCTATTATCTGGCGGAAGGTTTTCACCTCCTTGGTTTTTCTTTAATCTGGTCAGTGAAAGCGCTGATTATTACCGGTTATCTGCTGGCCGCGATCGGGATATATGTGCTTGGGAAAGGCCTATACAACCGCAAAGCCGGCTTTTTGGGTTCGGCTATATACACTTATTTTTTTTACCATACGGTCAATGTTTATGTCCGCGGCGCCTTGGCGGAGTTTTTTGCCATGACGGTTTTGCCCTACGTCTTTTTATCTTTATTTCGCTTATTCAAAAAACCCTCATTGGCAAACAGCCTAATTTGGGCTTTCATGCTAGCTCTTCTCATTTTAACTCATCCGCTGATAGCTTTTCCGGCAATAATATATTTTGGGGTAACGATCATTTATCATCTATGGCAAACTCAAGGCACAAAACAAAAGATAATTTTCTTTTCTAGGACAGTAGTTGGTGGGTTGACGGGATTGGCTCTGGCGGCTTTTTTCTGGGTACCGTCGATTCTGGAAAAAAAATATACGCTGATTGATGCAATACTCACCAAAGAACTGGCCTATTACCAGTTGCACTTTGTTTATCCAAGTCAATTCTGGTACTCACTTTGGGGTTATGGTGGTTCAACAGCCGGTATGCAAGACGGCATGACTTTTCAGTTGGGGAAAGGGCCGATTTTATTGGCGGTGGTATCGTTAGTTTTGAGTTTATTTATTATTCTTTTTAAGATAAAAAAAGCGGCGACTGAGAAAGCCGTTAATACGTTATTTTTTGTTTTACTGCTGGTGTTTAGCCTTTTTATGTGTTTGCCGTATTCAAGTATTGTCTGGGATAAGATCCAGTATCTGTGGTATCTGCAGTTTCCCTGGCGTTTTTTGACATTTGTAGCGCTATTTATTGCTCTGGTTGGCTCGTCTTCTATCTATTATCTTGAGCTGCTTTTTCCTAATAAAGCCATCACAACAGGGCTTACCATTGTCTTAGTATTTAGCATGATCTTGGTATATAGCAAGTATTGCGTGCCGCAGAAATATTTATTGGTCAGTGATCAGTCAAGAACAACTTTCCCAGAGATTGCGTGGAGCATCAGCAAAACATCTTTTGAGTTTGTGCCTAAACGGGTAAAAACCACTAAGACCGCGCTTGGCACTACTACTGTAGCAATCAATCAAAACCAACTACCAAAAATACCGTATACGTTATTAGACGGTGACGCACGTGTCCAAATTGTTAAAAATCACTTTCAAGAAAAACAGTTTATTGTTGAGGCGGCCACTCCAGTCATCTTTCGTCTTAATACTTATGATTTTCCCGGCTGGAAGACTGATATTGATCCGCCAGTGGTCAATTTCAATTACTCCCTAAAGCTAGATAATCCCTATAAATTAATTACTGTCTCTTTGCCTGCTGGTACCTATACCCTCACTTTTCGCTTTGAAGACACCCTGGTTCGACTGCTTGCAAATTATCTGTCTTTAATCTCATTTCTGATAATCATGTTTATAATTTTAAAACAAACAATCGCACTATCCAGAAATTTGTAATTAGTTTTTCAGTTAATAAACTGAGGAGGATTTGGATATTTTTTTAAGAGGATAATTGTGAAAATAAATAATCAGCAAAATTACACCGATCAAAGCTAGAAGTCATTTCATAACCTTGATAAGTAGAGCCATCCAGTAGTAGTCTGATAGGTATATGAGAAAATTATCAGATAAACAGTGGAGCGTTCTTCAATCATTACTTCCTCGTCAAGACTTCTCTCGCGGTGGAAAACCACGTGCAGATGACAAAAAAACAGTAGAGGGTATCCTGTGGATACTCACCACGCCCAATGGAACGAACTTCCCGCTAAGTATGGCTCCTCCGTTACCTACTGGAGACGATTTACCAAGTGGAAGAAGCAAGGAGTATGGAGAGATATATGGCAAAAACTTCTGGTTATCCTTGATAAACAGGAGAAGCTTACGTGGGAGATAGCATATCTTGACGGTACATTCGCATCAGCTAAAAAAGGGGGCAAAAAGTAGATAAGACCAAGCGTGGGAAAGGTACAAAAACCACGTTGGCAGTGGACGGAACAGGAATACCTCTTACTTTTCTCACGGAAGCGGCCAATATCTCAGAGTTTCCTCTTGCGCTACCCACCATAGATCAGATATCAGTTGAATCTCGTCCCCTTCACCCAAAGAAACGTCCAGATATCCTGGTGGCTGACAAAGGATATGATGCGAAATGGCTTCTAGACTAAAAATCACTCTTTCTTGGGTAGCAACTCAAACAAATATAGGACTTTATCACCAACCGGCTTGGTGTATTTTTTTACCAGTTTGACCGGCCAGTCGCTTGGAAATTCTTCACGATGTGAAAAGACAATGTAGACATAGTGGTCTTTTATATCTTTCTGATGAGCAAAAATATCTTTTTCCGTCAATGGCCACAGCCCGACGAGATTGATTTTATCTTCGGGTTTGATAAAAACAGACAGGACGTCGGCCACCAAGCCAAAGTCACCTTCAGCAAGCATTATAACCGGCTTTTCTTGCGATTTTTGTTGTACGTACTTCACCAGATCCTGCGCCCCCCAGACAGCCGATATTCCTTCAATATACTGTCCACGGTCAACCGGAGGAAGGCTGATTTTGGTTGGTTGAAATATAATGGCAAAGTCAAAAAACAGAAAAGTAGCAAATAAAAAGATAAATGAAACCTTTCTCAATCGTTCAATTTTTAGTTGGCTGAAAAAATAGGTAGCCAAAATTAAAAAAAGAGTGGCAAAAAAGATTAAGTAGCGCGGGAAAATCACCCGAGCAAACAAGGATATTGCCAGATAGGGGAGAGCTAACCAAAGGGCGATATAAAGGAAAAGTCGTTTATTTTGGCGATATAATAAATAGCCACCCAAAGCTGAAAATATCACCGTAAACCAGCCCATTTCCCAAAATACATAAAGCGGGACTAACTTTAAATTAGACCAAAAAACCGCAAAAGGATTTTGGAGAAAATCACCGAATGTCATCACAAAGGTAGTATTTTTTACAGCGACGTAATGAAAATAAGGAGAAAGCCGCTGAATGTTATACATAAGAAGGGTCAGAATCAGCGTGATTGTAAATAAGATATAGAAATTGACGGCATTAGAAATAGTTTTTTTAAGATTTTTAGAAAAAGTGAGAATAGGCGCCAGAGCTGAGAGCATCACAAACATCCGGTCTGAGGATTTGGTGAGCAGGGCAAAACCGCTGATAATGCCAAATATTAAGGCCACATCAAGCCGCAGTTGCCCAACCAAGATGACCGAAAACATAAAAATCCAGACAAATCCGGCATTGACCGCCGAATCAACCAGAGCCAGCCGGTCGTAAAACAAAAAAAAAGGAGTAAAAATATAAAAAATTCCCGCTATATAGGCAGCTTTCTTATCAATTATATAAAACATCAAACCGTAAAGCCCGATTAAAGATAAAAATCCGGTAAACACCGAAAAAAGTCTGCCGCCCAATAACAGATTATCGGGGAATAGCTTCAAAAAAGGAATCGTAGCCCAAGTTTGTAAAGGTTGACGTCCGTCAGTCAGAGAGATAAAGCGCCAGGCAGCGTCATGCCAGGCGGTTTTTGCCCAACGGATATAAATACCTTCATCAACAAAAATGGGAAATTTATCAATATTGATCAGTCGGGTGAGAAAAAAAGCCAAAATAAGAAGTCCCAGATAGACCAGGTCACGTTTTTGGAAGCGGTTTTTTAAGAAGTGAATCACGACTTGATAATCGAACATGGTTGGTTTTTGTTTATTCTGTTGGATTGTTTACCTGATATAATAAAATCAATCCTTATTAACTGCCAGTGTATACAAAATGGCGGTAATAGTCAATTTTTATGAAATATTCTTTAATCTTTCCGGTCTATAATGAAGAAAAAAATCTACATTCCCTATATCAAAGAGTAAATCAATTGACTGAGACAAGCTTCAGTGACTGTGAGCTGATTTTCGTCAATGACGGCTCCTTTGATAAAACTGCCGATAAGTTAAAAGAGCTACATATTCAAGACCGCCGGATAAAAATCATCAATTTTTCTCGGAATTTTGGCCACCAAATTGCAGTGACAGCCGGTCTTAATTTTGCGCAAGGTGAGATTGTGGCGGTCTTGGATGCCGATTTACAGGATCCGCCCGAGATACTGCCTGAATGTTTTGAAAAAATCAAACAAGGCTATGATGTGGTTTATGCGATAAGAAAAAATCGCAAAGAAGGACTGGTCAAAAAAATCGCCTACAGCCTATTCTATCGGCTTTTAAGAACAATGGCAAATATCAACATTCCCCTGGATAGCGGTGATTTTTGCGTGATGAGGCGGCCGGTTGTGGAGGCGATTAATTCTCTGCCTGAACGTAACCGATTTGTAAGGGGTCTTCGAAGCTGGGTTGGCTATAAGCAAGTTGGCATCGAGTATGAAAGAGCAGGCAGATATGCCGGGGAGAGTAAATATAAATTCAGTCAACTGATGAAATTGGCTTTTGACGGCATTTTTTCTTTTTCTTATCTGCCTTTGCAACTGATGTTTATTTTTGGCTTGTTTGCTCTCTTGTTGGCTGTCATCGGCAGTATCATGGCTGTCTATTTACGTTTTTTTACTACCGCCTATCGGACAGTTCCTGGCTTTGCCACAACTATTATTCTCATCATGTTCGCCGCCGGTGTGCAGCTTTTTACTCTCGGGATCATGGGCGAGTATATGAGGCGCATGTATGATGAGGTGAAACAACGACCTCAATACATTATCGAGTCAAAAATCGGTTTCTCCTAAGAAAACCATTCTTCGTCAATTAACGATATAAAAGATAGCTACCAAATTGGTTTAATTTCGATAAATTCGTATTTGATAATACTTCTTTATCAAACGAATCGATTGCCAGGCAGTCAAGCGGTTTACGTGTCGCAAGAATCATTGGCATCTCATTGACGTCATAAATAAAGTTTATTGGTTTGGCAAAATAATAGACCATTGAAGGATGATTGCCCCACCAGTGAGTAGTGGTAATGACTAAATTCATTTTTTTTAAGGTGGCATAGGTTTGACGGGTATTGGGGTCCATGAGAACCGTCATTTGATCACATTTGTCTTTGGCGTAAAGAGACAGGTAATAATGGTCGCCATAGCCCCAGTAGTTAGTGTTTTGGATTTTGTTTTTCACGACCGCAGCATAAAAAATACCTGTTGCCACACAAAAAAGTAGAGGATAGTAAAGTAACTTTTTATTTTGGAAAATCTGCAACGGAGCCACGGCAAGGAAAGCCAGTTGAGGAACCACCGGCAGCAGATACCAAAATATTTTAGTTTTAGTGAGATTTAAAAAGATAAACCAGGGAAAAAGAAACAGGGCAAACAGCAACTGACGAGCTGAGATTTTTTTAGTGACAAAAAAACGGTAGCCAAGCCAGATGAGGCCGACGATCATACTAAAGGTCGCCAGTGGCCCAAACTGCGAAACTACCAGGTCAAGATAAAAAGTGCGTGCACCAAAATGAGACTCAATTGAGGCGGTAACGCGGCGAAAATGGCTTTCGATGATATGAAGTTGCCAAAACTGCTGTTTGTAAATAATAAGCATTACTGCATACCACATCAATAAAATAGCGGCGTGTAAAGAAAGACGCTTAAGATGGTCAATCAGCTTTTGCCGGCCAAGCTCTTTTGTAAAGTGTTCGTAGATAAAAAATAGAGCAAAGATCGGAATCGGAAAAAAGCCGACCAAGGACTTGCTAAACACGGCGACCGCCAAAAAAAACAAACTCAAATAAAATCGGCGATAAAAGAAGAGGTAGCCAAGCCAGCCTAAAAGTAAAAAAATATCCTGGTTTAACACCTGAGATCTTTGCAAATAAATAGGGGTAAACGCCGTCAGTAGACAGATTATTGACGCAGCGAATGCATTTTTGATTACGGATAGATACAGTTTATAGACAAAAACTAGCACTACAATAGAAATTGTTAAGGTGAAAAGACGGGTAGACACCTCAGGTGCCATAAAAAAGAGAATTCGCGGGATTGCCCCATAAACAAACGAGACAAGCGGCGGCTTATCAAGCCAGATTTGCCCCTGCCAAAGAGGAAAAAGAAAATAATTTTGTCGAAACATTTCCCTGCCGGTTTGGGCGTACAAAGACTCATCCCAGTCGAAAAAAGGTTTGGGTGAAAGTGTTAATTTGGCACCAATCAAGACCAGATAAAAAAAGATGAAGCCAATAAACAGAAAATGTTTTTTAATAATTTGTTGAAAACGGTAAATCATGTTTTATTGCGACTGGATTATTATTTTGAAACAAGTTTGATTAATTGGCCTTTCATCTCAAATGCCTGGGGAAATACCTGGGTCTGATAGACAAAGTAAGTTCGAAGTTCATATAAACAAGATAATCCAATCACCAAAATAAGCATGGCCAAAATTTTATAAAATCTAGTTCTTTTTTTGAGAAAGTAAATGAGGCTTTGGCTGATGAAATACACGACCCCTGGCAAGGCCGTAAAAGTGCGTAGCATATGTGGATTTTCGTTAGGATAGGTAAAGAGGGCGGGAGTAAGAGAAATAATCAAATACATGATGAAAAAGATATTAAAAAAGCGGTGGCGATTTTTAAAGGCGATTAGTAAACCAACAAGGAAAAAGATTCCCATCACGGGATTGATGGCCAGTTTGCCGGGATAGTTCTGGCGTCCGTTGAGATCGCCTCTAAAAACAAACATACCTAAAGTCGAGAGCAAATTTTGACTGAAATATTGTACTTTTATCAGCCAGTTGAGATTAGCATTTTGTAAATAAGCCAGCGTTGTCAAGCGCGTATCTTGATGGGTCAACAAATAGAGAGATAAGGGTAGTGCCAGTAGCAGAAATGGCACTCCATACGAAAAAAGAGCAGTCAGTTTGATTTTTAGTGGCGCCTTACGGATAATAAGATAAAGCAAAGGGAGAAGAAAAAAAATCCGGCCTGGCGTGTAGGAATTGAACGCAAGACCCGCCATAACACCGCTAAGAGCTAAAAAAATCAATCTGTTTTTTTGCCGGTAATAAAAGAGAAATAAGATCGTTATCAGTTCTAATAGTAGAAGTAGTGTAGCTTCAAAAGAGAATCGGGCAAAGTTCACAAACCAGTGGGAGGTGGCCAGTGTTAAAATAGAAAGAAAAATCACCCAAAGTGAGCGCTTCTTATCTTGGGACGTGAAAATTTGTCCAAAAATCAGATAAATTACCACGATCGAGAATATTCCAAATATTGCCGAAGGCAGGCGTAGGGCAAATCTGGTTATTCCAAATATTTTCATCGAGGCAAGAAGAATATAAAAATAGAGCGTACTGTGGCCGGTGGCCAGATTACTGTAGATCGTAAAGGAGCGATTTTGTAAAGAAAGAGCTAGTTTGGCAAACTCTACTTCGTCAAAGCTTAGATTTTGCGGTATCTGCGGCCAGTTGATAAAAATTACCACCATTCCAATCAGGATTAAGACAATAAAATTAAGAAGTATTACTACCTGAGCCCAGTTGCAGTTATGCGGTGGCGCGACTTTACACCACCTGTTTATTAACCTGACAGGAGAAGCGTGACCTTGAGTATCATGTTTTATATCGGTGCGTAGCGTCATAATATTTTATCAATAAGATATCCTTTAGGCTATCCATAGACGATTTAATAAAAGTGACATTTTTAGTTTCCACATGTTTCCAGGTGACCGGGATTTCGGTTATTTTGTAACCAAGCTTTTTGGCTAAAAAAAGAAATTCTAGATCAAAACCGGCCGAGACTGATGAACCGCTCACCGCATGATGCTTTTTAAAGACTAGTAATTTTTGAATAATGTTACGGGCAGCGGCAGTCTGAAATAATTTGAAACCGCACTGGGTATCTTTGATTCCTCGTAACGTAATAAAATATTCGCGGATAAAGATCATACCCAGCGCCATTAATTTACGGGTAAAAGGGGCGCCTTCGCGGCGTGAGTTTCGCGAACCGATGATAATCTCACTTCCTCCGTTTGCGGCTTTAATTAACTGTCCCGCCTCCTCTATAGGAGTAGCCAGATCCATATCGCAAAACATAATATAATCACCAGTTGCTTTTTGGATCCCGCCAATAATAGCAAAGGCTTTACCGGAATGTTTGTTTTCGATCAGTTGGAATTTTGGGAAAAGCGGCAGGTATTTTTCCTTAATAGTTTTTTTTGAATCATCGGTTGATCCATCGTCAACAATAATCACCTCTCCAAAGTAACTGTTGTTTTTGGTAAAATTACCCACCTTGTCCAGTGCGCCTTTTTGGATATTAGCAGTCTCGTTATAGCAGGGCAAAATCAAGGAGATGTTCATAAATACTAGTTACTTTTTTTTGTGAATAACTTTATAAATTGTAACATTTTCCACCTGCCACTCCTTAATTATTTTTTTATCGATGAAAGCAGCTATCTGCCATTGGCCGTCGTTGTCTGGAGAACAGGAGGCGTAACATAAAACAAAAAGTTCATCGGGCTGTTGACTTGATTCATAAGGTAAGGGGCGGTGGCCGTTTAATTCTAAAAAATAACGGACATGGCCATCGGTTTCCGTTGACGGTAAAGCCACAATTTGAAATTTCGAACTATCAATTTTTCCATTAAAACTGTCGGCAAAGCGTTTAGCGCGCGCAATTTGCCTGCTTCCTTCTTTAACAAGAAAATAATAATGAGGTACATTAACGCCAAGGAAAAGCAGGATAACTGTCAATACCAGTAATTTTTGCACTTTTTTCGGTTGTATGATAGTCAGTAAATAAGCCACAGTTAGAAAAAAACTTAAGTAAATTACGCCGTAATAATGCGGATAGCGGAAACTATTTAGAAGGCTAAAAGTGAAAATATACAAGAAGAAATTCGTTATATTAACGATTATCAAAAAAGGAATATTTTTTCTTTTGATTTTTGTTAACCAGATCCAGATAGCAAGATAAACTAGGGTTATCACCACTCCCAATAGCTGGTTAATTGGTAGTTGAAGAATATGCTGATAAAAGGCGGCGTTGGTATCAAGTAGGCGTTCTATAAATGGCGTTTTTCCAACCAGTTTGTCGCCGGTAAAGATGTTAAAAAAGTTTTTGGAGTTGATAAACTGGTGCTTGAGATCAAAGATGATTAAGGGAGAAGAGATAAGTATAAAACCGGTTAAAGCTGAGATAAATACGTTTAAATAATACTTGCTTGTTTTTGCCTGGTGAAGGCGAATGATATAGAAGATGATGATTGGCAAAAAAAGGGCAAGGGCCAGATAGTGAAGTTGAATGGAAAAGGCCAAAAAACAACCAAAAAGAAAGGAAAAAAATTTCTTTCTGGTTTGGAGGGATTTATAGAAAAAAAATAGCGTTAAAAAGCTAAAATAGGGTACTAAATTAGGATTCCAGGAATAACGGGAAAAATCAATTAGGGTAAAAGAAAAAGTCATAAAAAATATCAAAATAAGAGCGCTTAGGAAATCTAGTTCTTTTTTAATTAGTAAGAAGATTATTAGCATAAAAAATAGAGAGTAACAGGCTACACCAATAGCCAGACCCACTGGATTATAGTTAAACAAAGGCAGAAAAGGAGCCATTAAATAGTAGTAAAACGGTCCTAGAAATATCTGACCGACCGAACTGGGGGCGCCAATTGCCGGAAAATGTTCAAAATCGACAATCCGTTTAATTATCAGGGCGTCTCGTCCTTGATCACCTAAAAAGGTGATGAATTCTTCAATTTTATAAAATCGTAAGAAGATGGCCATGATAAAGAGCAGAAAAAAATGCCAATTTTTTGCTACAATGTTGGTTATGAACCGGCGCATATTAAGCTATTTTACTGTAATTTTTGCGACTTTGCTAAGTACGTTTATCGTTTGGCTCCCCTTTATACTGAAATCCCCTCAGTGGTTTGGTCTAGATTTTTTCAGACAAAACTTTCTTACAATATACAAACACTATGACGGTCCGCTTTATATTGTGGTAGCTAAGACGTTTTACAATCCAGCTTTAATAGAAAATCTGTCTTTAGAATTTATCCAGCCGACTATCTATTTTGCCGCCCATCTCCCGCTTTATCCGGTGTTTATCAGACTGTTTTCGGTTATTGGTTATTTAAAATCCATGATTTTGGTTAATGTGCTTTTTTCCCTCTTTTTAATTCTGTTTTTTTATTATTTTTTGACAAAATTCAATATCACTAAAAAACCATTGTTACTCACCGCAGTATTTATGTTTTTGCCCCGCTTCCTTGTTTTGAGGACAGTAGGAGCGCCGGAAAGCCTGTTTCTTTTTTTTATTATCTTATCGATTTATTTTTTTGAAAAAAAACATTATTTAATTGCTGGCCTAGTTGGAGCTTTGGCCACTATGACCAAAACACCCGGTATTCTGTTGTTTGTCGCTTATTGTCTGGTGTTTCTGGAAAGATACATAAAAACTAGAAAAATAGAGCTGCAGTGGCTTTTTATCACTTTGATTCCACTTGGTTTAGCGAGTGTCTTTTTTTTGTATTTAGAACAGTACAAAGATTTTTTCGCCTATTTTCATTCGGGCGATAATCTGCATCTGACTTCACTATATTCGATGTTCAATTTTCGTGCACGTTGGGTAGGTACCGCATGGCTTGAGGATATTCTTTTTTATCTTTTTATATACGGTTTGGCACTGATAAATTTAAAAGAGAGTCAATTTCGAAGTATGTTTTATTTTTGCTTAGTTTTTTTTACGGCGACAATTTTTGTTCAGCATCGAGATATTGCCCGCTATAGTTTACCTTTATGGCCATTTGCTTGTATCGCCTTTGAAAGATTCTTAACATCTAAAAAAACATTGTTGGCAATGCTGATACTATTACCGGCGATTTATCTGTATACCTGGAATTTTTTACTTTACAATGTCATGCCCATTGCCAACTGGAAGCCTTATCTATAATTCTCCTTGTTTCTGGTTTACTAAAAATTAAGATTAGCGCTAGACTAGTGGATTAAATATTAGGTACACTATCAGTTGTCAATTTGAAGAATTTGTTAAGAATAAAAATTAAATATTTTTGATTAACATCGTCATGGTTGCAATAAAGAGATATATTTTTCAGAAAAAATGGATTATTATCGCCCTTATCATTATAGGCGCTGCTGGCTGGTTTTATTATTACAATCAGGCACAAAAAAATGCCAAAAATGAGTCGCATGTGGTAAGAAAGCAAACCATTAAAAATACACTATCTTTTTCCGGTGAAGTCTCGGCCGAAGAGCATGTAATTTTGAAGTTTCAAACTACCGGTCAGATCGGTTGGGTCGGGGTAAAGGAAGGTGAAAGCGTCAAAAAATATCAAGCCATTGCTTCTCTTGACTGGCGTTTGGTAGAGCGAAATTTTCAAAAATATTTAAATACCTACAGTAAATATCGCAATACCTTCGATCAGTCGGAAGATGATAATCAAGATACATCTCTTAACGGTTCAACCCAGGAGGTGAGAGACGCCGCCAAAAGACTACTACAAACGTCGCAGGCCGATCTGGATAATTCGGTTTTGGATGTGGAGATCCAGAATTTAGCCAAACAATACTCAACTTTGGTCTCGCCGTTTGACGGCTTGGTCATAAGCGCCAATCCTCAAGCGGCCGGAGTCAACACCGCGCTTGATACCGCTTATGAAATAGTTAATCCGGCCAGTTTGTATTTTTCAGCATCGGTTGATCAAACCGATGTGGTAAAGCTGAAAAAAGGAATGGCCGGGGAAATTATTTTTGACGCCTACCCGGATCATAAAATCCGCGGGGTAGTCGCTTCCATCAGCTATACGCCAAAGGCAGGGGAAACGGGTACGGTGTATGAAGTGAAAATTGGGTTTGACCCATCACGACTGGGCGCATATGCCTATCGATTAGGAATGACTGGTGATATCGAGTTTATCCTAAGTCAAAAAGAAGACGTTTTAGCCATACCATCACAGTTTATAAAAACCGAAGGTGCAACGACTTATGTCTACAAACAAGAGGGTAATGCGAAAAAACAGGCCAAAGTAGTGACCGGAGAAGAAATTGACGGCACCGTTGAGATCACTCAGGGGTTAAAAGCGGGCGATACGGTTTTTGAGTTTCCAAAAAAGTAACCATGCTTCTTCAACTTTCAGGTATCTGGAAAGAGTATCAAATCGATGAACAGGTGGTTTTCACCGCTTTGAAAGATATTAATCTTACTATCGACGAAGGTGAATTTACCGCAATTGTTGGACCATCAGGCAGTGGTAAATCCACACTAATGCATTTAATTGGCCTGCTTGATCACCCAAGTAGAGGAAAAATAAAAATACGGAATAAAGATATTACCATTCTTAATGATGACGAAATCTCCACCTTGCGTAGCGAATTTGTTGGTTTTGTTTTTCAGTCGTTTAATTTGATCAATAAACTGACCGTATTAGAAAATATTTTAATACCGACAATCTATGCTAGAAAGAAACTGGATTATAATCCAGAAGAAAAGGCTAAGTATCTAATCGAGCGGTTTGGCCTGCAAGGAAAAGAAAATTCTTATCCTAATAAAATATCCGGCGGGCAGCAACAGCGGGTGGCTATGGCACGGGCGCTTATCATGGATCCGAAATTGATTTTAGCTGATGAGCCGACGGGTAACCTAGATACCAAATCCGGCAATGAGATTATGAAGCTCTTAAAAGAACTGAATAAAACTGATAGAAGGACAATCGTTATCGTTACCCATGAAGCGGATATTGCTACTCAGACCAATAGGCTTATTAAAATGGTTGACGGTCAGATAGTAAAAATATGAATTATTTTCTATTTATTATTAAATCAGCCGCTTTTGACTTTTCCCGTAACAAAGGACGCACTTTTTTGACTTCTTTGGGAATATTGATTGGCGTTTTGTCGGTAGTGCTTCTTACTGCTTTTGGACTGGGGTTGAAAAAGTATATTGCCGACCAGTTTGAAAGTTTGGGTACTAATTTGCTTCGCGTATTACCGGGACAGCCGCTTCGAAGCGGGGGTTTTAGCGGAGGACCTTCGTCTTTTGGAACAATTCATTTTGAGGAAAAGGACGTTGTGAAACTGAGCAGGTTGAGGTCTTTAGAAGTGGTGGTGCCGGTTTATTACAAATCCATGGATGTGGTAGCTGGCAAAAATACCGAGTTTGCGACCGTATATATGACTAATTCCGACGTATTTAAAGCTATCAATCTTAATACAGAATATGGAGCTCCGTTTACCAAGCAGGATGTTGAGAAGCGCAGTAAAGTGGTGGTAATAGGTCCTAAGATAGCGGAGAATTTATTCGCTGATCAAAAAGCGGCAGTTGACCGATCGCTTAAAATCGAAGGCCAGACATTTAAAGTCTTGGGAGTCTTAGGCGCCAAGGGCGGCGGGTTTGGAGGACCGGATTTGGACTCTTTTATTTATATGCCTTACAAAACCGGTTATATCTTCAATACAGACAAACAGTTTATCATTTTGATTTTAAAAGTAAAAAGTGACCAGTCAATCGAAACTGCCAAAACAGAAGCCAACGATATTCTTCTTAAACGATTCAAAAAAGACGATTTTTCGATTGTTGAACAAGGAGAAATTTTAAGCGCCATTAACTCGATCTTCGCTGTCTTAAATACCGTCTTGATTGCCATTGCTGCCATATCTTTAGTAGTTGGAGGTATTGGTATTATGAATATCATGTATGTGACGGTTACTGAAAGAATCAAGGAGATTGGCATCAGGCGGGCTTTGGGTGCCCGTAAAAAGGATATTCTATATCAGTTTTTAGTTGAGTCGGTGATCTTATCCTTACTGGGAGGATTAATGGGTTTACTGTTGGCAGCGCTCATTATCCTTTTTGTCCAAAGGTTTTTTCCGGCCTATATTGATCTTCAATCAATTATGTTGGCCTTGGGGGTATCGTCAGCCATTGGCGTGATTTTTGGGGTTTTTCCGGCTAAAAAAGCGGCAGATTTGGCGCCAATTGAGGCGATAAGATACGAATAAGCTTATTTTTGGCAGTGCGGACAGAGGAATGTACTTCGGCCGTTTTGTTTTATTCTAATGATTTTTGTATTGCATTTTAAGCAAGGTTGACCTTCGCGATGATACACTCGACTGCGATGTTGATATTGCCCGCGGCTGGAGTCGGGCTGAATATAAGACTCGTCGCTACTTGAGGAGCCTTTGTATTTGATGCCCTCGGCAATTACTGTTTTTATCGCCAGGTAAAGATCAGTCGTTTCTTTCTCAGTCAGGTTTTTCGCTTTTTTTTGTGGACCAATACCAGCAACAAAGACGGCTTCGTTAGCATAAATATTGCCTATTCCCGCCATCTTATCCTGTTCCATTAAAAGCGGCTTAATTGGTTTATTGGACTTATCAATCGTTTTTTTGAAATAATATTGGGAAAATTGTTTGGAGAGAACGTCGGCCGAAAGTGGCGCTAAAGGTTCAGGGGCGATCTTGAACCAACCGAACTTGCGAAGATCATTAAAAAACAGCGCCGACTCGTCGGTAAAACCAATAATGATTCTGGTTGTTCTGCCGGGCATGGTGGTAGTGTTGGCTTTGGGAATGGGATTTTGGTATACGGCCTGGTTTTTATTTTTAGCAAAAAGAAGTTGGCCGGCCATCTTAAGATGGATGTTAAGAAACAGGTCGTTACTTAACCTAAAAATCAATACTTTGCCTTGACGCATGATCTTGGCAATTTTTGCACCAATTATATGTTCTTTTTTACCAATAAACTGTTTGGCAGTCAACACCTCCACAGTTTTAATTGTCTTCCCAACCAAACGAGGCTCCAGATAACGTCTGATTGTCTCGACTTCCGGAAGTTCGGGCATGAGATAAATTAAAAGTTAATTTTCGATTTGACATAATTCAAAATATTGTTTTTGAAAATATTGAAGGTATATTTTTCGGCTGATTGGCGCGCTTCCAGTCGCATTTTCTTTTTGTCGTTGATGCTGAGATTTTCCCATTGTTTGATTTTGGTAAAAAGACTGTCTTCATTTAGCTGGTCATAAAGATAACCATTAATTCCATTTTGAATCGTTTCTTTTAATCCTCCCGAGTTTAAAGCAATAACCGGCAAACCATAACCCATTGCTTCAATCGGGGCGATGCCAAATTCCTCATCAACTGCCGCAAATAGAAAAGCTTTGGTGTTTTGATAAAGTTTAGTAAAGTCGTGATCAGGTAGATTGCCCATAAACTGGACAGTTTTACCGGCTAAACTGCGCAAGTAGGTCTCATCTCTTCCTTGTCCAACAATCTTTAGGTGGAAACGGTATTTGTTGGCGGCTTTGATTAAGACCTCAATATGTTTAGCCCTGGCCAGACGAGAAGTGGTAACAAAGTAGGTAGCCGGTCGTAAGTTATCGGTTATAAGTTGGGGAAGAATACTGACTGGCGGATAGATCACAGTGGCGTCGCGGTGATAAAATTTGGTTATCCGTCTTTTTGTTTCCTCGGAGTTAGCAATAAAATGATCCACCCGAGCAGAGGACAGATAATCCCATTGGCGAAGTTTATGGTTTATCAAATGGCCATAAATTTTTACAAGCCAGTATTTTTGCCATTCGATCGCGGTTTCATAGTGATAAAGATAACGGGGAGGATGATGAAGATAGCAAATATGGAGAGTCTCCGGTCGGGTGATGATGCCTTTGCACATCAAACTTCCTGATGAACTGATGACTATGTCATATCCGCGAAAATCGAAGCTTTCCCAGATAAGCGGAGTCAGGAACCGGAGAGGAGAATAAAGTTTATGCAACAAGGGTACTTTGCCAAACCATGACGTTTTGATTTGCCACTTTTTAAACTGAGGAGCGTGCTGACCCAGACTAAAGGGACTATAAAAAGAGGTGAAAACCTCAGCTTGGGGGAAGATTTTTTTGAGCGCCAGCAAAACCCGTTCGGCACCGCCAAACTCGCTGATCTGGTCATGGACAATGGCGATTTTCATGGATATGCTGTATTATACTTGATTTAGCAATATTTATGAGTGTTAAAAAAGTAAATTTGATCATAAAAAGTATCCTAAGATTGGCAATCTTTTATTATTTATTAGGTATTTTAGTAATGGTGTTTTTTTGGGTGGTTACTAATCCGAGATGTACGGAATTTTGTACTCCTCAAGGATGTCAACCATGCCCCCGAGTCCCCGAAGTTTTAATTTTACGTTTTAAAGATATCAAATTTTGGTTATATTTACCGTTATGGCCAGTAATCTTTTTTGTAAGGAATAATTGATATGAATATCATTCAGTCTTTGATACTTGGATTAGTAGAAGGGATCACCGAATTTCTTCCAATTTCTTCTACCTTCCACCTTATCTTTACTTCTAAGTTAATGGGAATTCAAGCAACGGACTTCATTAAACTTTTTGAGGTGGTGATTCAGGCAGGGGCGATCCTGGCAGTTTTATTTCTTTATTTTCGGCAGTGGTGGCAAGACCGTCAGCTGGTCATAAAAATACTGGTGTCTTTTCTCCCAACCGCGGTGATTGGTTTTTTTTTGTATAAAATCATCAAAACGGTTTTTTTTGAGTCGTCTTATCTTATGATTGTCATGTTTATTGCCGTAGGATTGGTTTTTCTGTTGATCGAATATCTAGTCAGTCAAAACAAGTTGTTGCTTAATAAATCAATTCAATCCTTAAATTATCAGACGGCGATCTTCGTGGGTTTGGTCCAGTCTCTGGCGGTGATTCCCGGTGTTTCGCGGGCGGGTGCAGTGATCGTGGCCATGATGGGTTTGGGAATCAAGCGAGAGGAAGCGGCTAAATATTCGTTTATGCTTTCTGTCCCAACTATTTTTGCGGCCTCAGCGTGGGACGCTTGGAAGATGAGAAATGCACTTACTGCCGATACTGGACAGATATATTTATTATTTATTGGTTTTATGATGGCTTTTATCAGTGCTTATTTTGTTGTCAAATGGTTGATTACCTATCTGCAAAATCATTCCTTGAAGATCTTCGGTTGGTACCGCCTGGTAGTTGGTATAATTATGCTGATGATCGGAAGCTAGATAACAACTCCCTCCCTAAACATCAAGTGGCGGAGGGGTAAGTAGTCAGATTGCTGTACCAGCCCTTGTAGCTTAACGGATAGAGTAATGGCTTCCGGAGCCATTGGTAAGGGTTCAATTCCCTTCAAGGGCACTATTTTCCACCATTCCTGGGCTCGTAGCTTAATTGGTAGAGCGCCGCATTCGCATTGCGGAGGTTGTCGGTTCGAGTCCGATCGAGTCCACAGTTAGTGACATCTATAAATATTAAAATGCAAAAATATAAAAAAGACTTTACCTATAGCTATGCGTTTGGAGTCTTTGTGACGCTTGAACTTCTCAAATATCAGCTTGCGAAGGCAATCAAAGTGATCTACGACGCCGCTGGTGAGAAGAATCAGGGACTGCAGGAAATTAGAAAAATTTGTCAACAGCACACCATCCCACTGGAAAGACATGATGGGTTAATGGCAAAACTTAGCGGTAAAGAAAATACCTACGCAATCGGGGTATTTAAAAAATATCAAAGCGCGCTAGATGTGGGCGCTAACCATTTAGTTTTAGTCAACCCAGCCGACAGTGGCAATCTAGGGGCCATTATCCGTACTACTCTAGGGTTTAATATTACTAATCTGGTTATCATTAGGCCGGCAGTTGACATATTTGAGCCAAAGACTATCCGCGCTTCCATGGGTGCGTTATTTCAGATGCGCTTTCAGTATTTTGATTCGTTTAAAAGTTATCAAAGACAACATAAAAATGCAGTTTATCCATTTATGACAGACAGCGCCAGATCATTAACTGATACCAAATTTAGTCCTCCTTTTTCTTTAGTTTTTGGCCGTGAGTCAGCTGGTTTACCAAGCGAGTATAAAAATTACGGTCAGACCGTTAAGATAGAGCAATCTGATAAAATCGACTCGTTAAATCTGCCGGTGGCCGTGGCCATTGCCTTACATCAAAGTTATACCCAGATTGCTAAGGCCGGATAAAGTTGGAAGCGGTTAAAATAAGAAAAATCCCCAGACTGTTTAGGCCAAAAGATAATAGTATAAATTGGTAAGGCTTCATTCGCGATATACCCATCAAGCTCACTCCCAGTTCGTCGGGCAATGGAGAGGCGATGATGAGTGCGCCTACAACCGGTAAAGTCCAGCTAAAGTATTTGGTATGCAGCAGGTGATGAATTTTGTCGCTGCCAAAAAATTCAAATAAATGTTTTACCTCTTCGACAAACCCCCGGCTGTGAACAAACTGAAAAATCGTTAGATCGCCGGCCACTGCACCAAGCCCGGCAATTATCCCAAGGAAAACGGGTGAATAATTTTCCGCCAGAATAAGAAGAATTGCCGTGCCGATGGAGACGGTGAAGGTGGAGACAAATAACGCACCGCCGATAAATGCCCCCAGATAGCCAAAAGTCCCCAGATGAAAAAGTAAGGCGTGAAACGTCTTATTTTGTATCAGAAAAATAGTTAAAAGCAGACTAAGCGCCAGAAAAGTAAAATTTTTATATTTATACGATTTCCAGTGTTGCATAGTTTAGTATTTGAGCCCCAGAAACCGGGGAACTTGTGATTTGTACACCAGATATTTTTGGCCGAAATATTTTTCTAGCAATATCTCTTCTTTTTTAACATAATTTAAGATTAATAGATAATAGGGAATAATCAGAAATATAAATACGCTTTTGATTGCCAGGGAATAACCAAAAAATACCAGCAGTAAACCGGTGTAGATGGGGTTGCGAGAGATAGCAAAAGGGCCATTGGTAAAAAGTTTGTTTTGCCTTTGGTGGTCGTGGCCAGCCGGCATGCCCCAGCGATCGCTCATTGTTAACTTAGCGGCAATAGCCAGTAAAGATCCGGTAATATAGAGCGTAATACCGGTCAATATTATAAAAATGTCAAACTGTTGAGGTGGGAAAGGAAAGCGCGTAGAGCTCAAAACCGAAAGCCCAACAATCAAAGTGCCGACAAGGACCCTCCAAAATCCACCGGTTTTAAAATAAACAGGTATACCTAGTTTTTTGGGCACCGTTACCATCCAGAATAGGGCTAACACACCAAGCCCAAGAGTTAAAACAATAATTGAAAGAACGCGTATCAGCATCAATCAAATTATACACGGTTTATATGATAAAAAAATGTTACTATAAAAATTATATTATAAGGTTATAACTTAAAAGTTTTATTATGACAAAAATACAGTTACGCAGAGATGTCATTCGTCTACGAATGGAAGGAAAAAGTTATAGTCAAATTAAAACAGAATTGAAAGTGAGTAAAGGTACTTTAAGTCGATGGTTGAAGGATTATCCGTTAAGTAAGAATCAATTGAAATTGCTGAGGGATGACAATCCGGTAAGAATAGAAAAGTTTAGACAAACCATGAAAAAGAAAAAAGATAATAGATTATTTGCTTACTACAAAGAATCTCAACATAAATTGACACCGCTTACTTCGCGCGAACTATTTCTATCTGGTCTTTTTCTCTATTGGGGCGAAGGTGGAAAAACGCTTTCTCATACTTTAAGTATTAATAATACCGATCCGGCTGTATTAAAATTTGTTCTTTACTGGATGGTTAAAGGTCTCAGGATAAAAAAGAATAAAATTAGAATCTATCTTCATTTATATCAAAATATGGATATAGAAAAAGAAACAGATTATTGGAGTAGAAAACTCAGGATGTCAAAGTCCTGTTTTATACAGCCATACATTAAAAAAAGTAAACGAGAGGAGATCGATCATAAGGGGTTTGGGCATGGTACGTGTGGTCTTATGGTCTATAACACCATTATTAAAGAGAAAATACTGATGGCAATAAAGGCAGTTTCCGATTACATCGGAAATAAAGTCGATATTATTTGATATACTAACCTGTAATAGTATGGATCCGTAGTTCAACGGTAGAACGGTACTCTTATAAAGTACGGGAGAAGGTCCGACTCCTTCCGGATCCACCCTAGAATATCCTACTGAGTAGACAAAAATTGAAGCTTAACGTGGGAATTATTACTTATTAAACCAATGTTTGATCTGGCTCTCTAAGATGATCCGACAGTCGGAATAACAACTTAAAATATTTTCATCGGTGTCACAGATGCCGTTGCCGCAGTATTTTGTATAGCTTTCCACTGGGTTTAGTGAGAAATCGCTGATGTTAATTGTCAGTTTATCGCTGCCCTGTTCGTCTTTAATTATGATTAATTCCGCCTCGCGATAATAGGGTAAAAGCAATGTAATTTCGCCCAACGGTAATATTTCAGGTGGTAAATACTGACCATTGATCATTTTTGGGTATGGCATCAAGACTAAGTCGCGGGCAAATTTACCGGAAAAAAGCGGCATTCCCAGTTTTTCAGACATTACTATTTCATAAAATCCATTTGGCAGGTTGAGTTTGTAGTCGGGCGCATAGGCTTCGGTCAAGTTTAGGTTTTTGACAGATAGGTTTCCGGCTTGATCTTGGTTTAGACTGACCTGTATCGATAGATGAGGATTGGGTGGAGGTAGTAAAGGTTTGGCTAAAATTTTGACCAACGCGATCACTAGAGCGATACTCAACAAAGACAACAAAAGGCGTTTTTTATTGGCTAATATTTTATTCATAGTTTTGTAAAGCCATCTCCCACCCTCTTATTGAAGGCGGATTATAATCGCGAATACCCACGTTCATAATACTTTCTTGCGTAGAGCGAAAGAGATTGGTATAACCGCAAACAGGGATACAACCAACACCGGTAAACAGTCCGGCCCATTTTGGACAGGCTTCGGTTTGACTTTGAGACTTTTCCTGAGAACAGTTGTAGCTGACGTTATAGCCTCTGGCGACCCAATCGGTAGATAGTGGAGACCCATAATTGTACTCATCGCCAAGGAAAGCAATCGAATGACCAAGTTCGTGAGGAACCGCGCTTAAAGCCGAGCGGGTAACACAAGATCCTATTCCTCGAAACGCAGTACCGTCAGAATAACCAGGTAGATTAAAAATGACTATCGAGGTATCGGCGCGGCAACGACTTTTTTGGACAGCGGCGACGTCTTTATTATAGACGATACGCTTCATTCTATTTGATCTTTCATAGTCTATAAAATCAACAGATAGATCAGTTAACGCCCAATAGTTAATTTTGTTTAAAACAGCCTTCGGTAGATTGGTCGCTTCCAAGAAATTAATACTAGTTCGGACATCGTTTAGGAATTCTTCTTTGTTTTGGTAGCGGCCGGCAAAAAAAATCAGATCAAGCTTACTGTTTTGATCTCCATTAATTTTTACAGGATAACAAAGGGTAGAAATATCACCTGGGTCGGGAGGAGGAGACGGGAGCAAATTCAGCGTAGGCAAAGCGGTTCCAGGAGGCGGGGGTGGCTGCTCAATAGTTCCCGGTACATCAAATAAGGTGCAAAATTGGGCTGAACCCGGCGACTGGGCGATGATGGTGAAGTTAAGGGTAGCAAATATGCCATTACCGCTAAATCCCTGAGCATTGGTGCCGGTGATTTTTATTTTCCCTTCCGATATGACTGAACTTGAGACTTGAGGGAAAGTATTGCCGGCGGTCACACTGTTAAATCTCAACAAGCTTGGATCATAAGAAGCTCCGGTTGCCGCCTCGGCCAGATTGCCGCCCTCAGTGTCAATGTTTATAATGAGCGAAACCGGGCCGCCTCTTTGTAATGTGCCACTTGGAGCCGACAAGCGGAATTTGGCGGCTTGAACCTGGGGAGTAAAAAATAAAGTAAGCAAATAGAATAATATCGCAGAAAATATCAATCTACCCATTTTCATATTTAGATAAATAATAACTTAAATCAGAGCATATTTCAAAGTCGTTTTCTAAGCGTCAATTTCGATCAAAATATCTGTGAAAAAAAGATGATATAATTTATCTTCAGAGAAAAAAGCGTTATGCCGAGGTAGCCAAGGTGGTCACGGCGGGGGTCTGAAAAACCTCAGATGCGTGTTCGACTCACGCCCTCGGCACAGTTTGACTCGTCCCGCCTTTGGCGGGGCTCGCTCAGTGCAAACTAGTTACAAAATACTCAAAGATTCGTTAAAATAAGAGTTGATGCTACGGATAATTTTACTTCTAATATTGGCGTTTAGCGTAATTTTCTCCTTATTTTATTTAATAAGATCCAATCAAAAAGTCGAGGTCAAAAGAAGCAGCGAGCGTATCTATTACCTTCCGCTAGGTGACTCGCTGACGATTGGCCTCGGGGTGAGCGAAGAAGAGCGATGGCCAAACATCTTAGTCAGTCGGTTACAAAAGCAGAGGATGCCAATTCAACTAGGTGTAAACCCAGCCATTTCCGGATATACAACAGAAGATCTGATTCGTGAGGAACTGCCGGTTGTAAAACAGTATCAACCCGATTTAGTCACTATTTTGATTGGTGCTAATGATAGTTTTATCAATCTTGACCTCAACGTTTTCAGGTCAAATATGCAGATTATTTTAAAGGAAGCAAATGAAGTCGTTAATGACCCCTCCAGCGTAGTGGTGATGACTATACCCGATTATTCAATAGCTTTTTTACCTTATGGCAATCAAGTACCGACTAAAGAAAAAATAATCACATATAATCAGATTATTAAAGAAGAGGCCAATAAAATGGGTATGCCGGTGATTGATATTTTTTCATTCAGTCAAAACCTGCAGGACCCACAATATTATATTGATGGTGGTCTCCACCCATCGGGTTTGGGTTATCAAAAGTGGGTCGATTTTATCTATCCTCAAGTATCTAAACTCCTGAGAAACCGTGGTAAATAATAGGCGATTTTGTTATACTGGAATCCATTAATAAAGTCAATGATCGTAGTAGTTTGGCGTTAAAATCCAGATAGATTTTATAAATCGCTCTTTAAAATCAATACTGACGTTATATAACTTAAAATTGTTATATAATGATAGTACAATGTATAAACGGAGAGATCGAGCTTATGAATTGAGAAAACAAAATAAAAGTTATAACGAGATTAATATACTGCTCGGTATTCCTAAAAGCACCCTTTCAAGTTGGTTTAAAGATAGTAATTGGTCATTGGAGATTAAGCGGCGACTTATCAAGAAATCTCAAAAAAAAGCAATTAAACAACTAAGATTGATGGCTTTAGCTAATAGAGAAAAATGGAAAAAAATTCATCTATCTTACCGCATACGGGCTCGAGAACAATTTCCTCAATTGTTTATCAATCCAATTTTCGGAGCTGGTTTAGCAATTTATTGGGGAGAGGGAGATAAAAAACTAAAGAACTGTATTGTACGAATTTCTAATATCGATTACAGAATGTTAAAAGTGTTTATTATTTTCTTGGTAACCGCGTGTAATGTGAAACTGGAAAAAATTAAATTTTGGATGCTGCTCTATCCTGATCTTAATGAGAAAAAATGTAAAAAATATTGGAGCAAAATGTTGAATGTATCTCCAAGACAATTTATTAAGTCTCAATATATTAAGGGAAGGGAAAAGATAAAAAAAGTTACTAATGGAGTTTGTTCGGTACAAGTATATAATAGAGAATTAAAAGAAAAAATAATAGAATGGATATCTTTATATAGCGATAAGCTTCAAGAAGCGGGTATAGTATAGCGGTAATATGCGTCCTTGCCAAGGACGAGATACGGGTCCGACTCCCGTTACCCGCTCAATTTAGACAGTCCAGGAAGAGATAATATGTTCACGAGTCACTATTTAGTACCTGGTAGACGGGTGCCGACTGGTACCCGTCAAATCCCTTCCACCGCTCAAAATTTTTTATCAATAAATGACTTGGCTTGCTGAAAGGCTTTTTTGTCGTTGACAAACGTAAGTGTCTTTTTTACCTCGTTCTCTGGAACGAATCTAGCCTCCTGGATCTCCCAATCATGATTATTGATATCGCCAGCAAGATACTGCATTAAAAAATAATAAACTGTCTTTTTCTGGAGCGATTTACCCAGATGGTACAGATACTGGGTTTTAATTGGCTGTGGGTGGAGAATTCTGGCGGTGACATCAGCCTCTTCTTTTACTTCGCGAAGAGCCGCCTCCGGAGCTTTTTCACCTTGGATATGATCGCCAATATGGCCTTTAGGAAAGCCCCAGTGTTTCTTGCCCACATGCTGGATCACCAGCCAAAAGCGTTTTCCACCTTGTTGTTGATAAACAATACCACCAGCAGAGAACTCATAACTAATCTGTTTACGGGGAGTAGTTTGGTTTTGCAGCATTTGGCGCTGGTTTTTGTCGATAAACTGTAGATATTTGTTAAATGAGATCGTAAATCCGACGGTAAATAGATGATGTTCTTTTATCATCTGCTGAATTTTGTCCGAAGAATAAAAGGCGACACTTGCCACCTCTTTTGATATCGATTTTGGTAGTTCGTCGTGGTAGTACAGAAATAATCGCCGATTTTCCTTCTGTCTTTCGGAATAGGAATGATAGTCAGCGATTTTGATTAGTTTTTGGGGCCGAAATCCGAGCTCTTCTTGGGTTTCGCGGACGGCTGCTTGTTCGTAAGTTTCCCCAGACAAAACATGCACGCCGACTGAAGCGTCAAAATAACCCGGATAATAGTCGACTAGTTTTGATCTTTTTTGCAGAAGAATCTCTTTTTGACGATTGATTACCAAAACATGTATGCCTCGATGAATAAGATGCTTTTGATGAATATTTTCTCTAGTATCTTTTCCAATCACTACGTCATCCTCAGAGACAATATCCAGTAGTTCGGCCATGCCATATTATAACTCACTGTCGTTTTTTTTGGCAAAAGGGGAAAAAGATACATGTAGAGTCCGGTAATCATCATCAAGAATAATAAGACGGAAAAAAATGGGCTAAGATTGTTATGCAGTTTTCTAATTAAGCCCAAATCAATAAAAGAGATTTGGTTAAAAAAGGCACTGTTTTTGGATTCCACCTGGAGTCAAGACAGTGCCGGAAGCAGTTCCAGAAAGTACCGCCAAAAAAATGCTGAAGATTCCAAATAAAAGTTCATTTCTTACGCTCATAGATGGTTAATATGATGAATTATACAGCAGGCAATTATCGATATGGTCTAATATTCTCTCTTCATAAAATCTTCATATATTTCTTTCTAAAATATAAACGCGATAGATAAGAAAAATATACCCACCGTAGTTTAATCCCGCCGAAGGCGGGAGTACGTACGGAGGGTTATATATGTGTTTTTCAAAATATGAATAAAAAACAACAAACTATAGCCTTAAAGAAGGTTATGGCAACGATCATGGATCATGCAAGGTAGATTATTACCAGTTTGATAAATCATAGTGCCTAAAAAATTTATAATCGGAATCGTGTTTTTTTCACTGGTAATTGTTGCCGGTTCATATCTTCTGCTTGCAAGTGGCAATAAACCGCAGGCGCCTATTATTTTCTATGCTGTTTCTGATAAAGAAAGACCAAATGTGGCAGTGAAAGAAACCTCGGCCGATCTTGGCACTCTGAAAGTTTCGGATGAAAAGGCAAAAGAGTTTATTATAAAAAATATTGGGAAAAAACCCTTACAGCTTTCTAATATTACGACTAGCTGCGGCTGTACAGCTGTCCAGATTATATATCAAGAAAAAATAAGCGCAGAATTCAGCATGCATGCCCAAAGTGACTACGTGGCAGAGATTGCCCCCCAAACAGCGGCGAGGGTAAGGGTGATCTATAGACCATATGTCATGCCTGTTTATGGAGTGGTCGAGCGCGAAGCTTATATTTCAACTAATGACCCAGTAAATCCGAAACTTATTTTTAAAGTTAAATCTTATGTAAAATAAACATGAACACAAGTTTTTTGTTTGGGATTTCTTTAACCGCCTCGTTTCTTGCCGGAGTATTGGCATTATTTGCTCCTTGTTGTATTACATTCCTTTTTCCTTCATACTTGGGAACCATATTCAAGGAGAGTAAAAAGGTGGTTTTATATACTTTTATCTTTGCCATCGGATTGGCCTTCATCCTTATTCCGGTTGCTTTAGGATTCCGTTTTTTTATATTTTTTTTAGATTCGTACCATAAACAAATTTATTATCTGGGGGCGTTTATTTTGATTGGGATGGGGATAATGACTTTGAAACCGATTTTCCATATTCCCCAATTTTTTCATGTTCAACCTAAATTAGATAAAAAAATTAATGCCGGATCGGTATTCGGATTGGGACTTATGTCGGGGTTAACTTCTTCCTGTTGTGCGCCAGTTTTGTTTGCGGCTGTTACTTTAACCACTCTTTCTCCTTCGCTTTTTCAGGCATTGATTGTAGCGCTTGCTTATGTGTTAGGTATTGTATTTCCGCTGTTTATCCTTTCTTTGGGTTATGAAAAATTTTCAAAAAAGTTAAGTGGTGACAAAAGGCAAAAACTTTATACGGTTTTAAAGTATATAGGGGCATTAATATTTATGATTTCCGGGATTTTAATCGGAATATTTAACTTCTTTGATAAGATCCAGATGGAACAAATGGAAGGATATAGCAAGTCAATACGGCTACTAGTTTTTGAGATCGCCAAACGGTTTCAAAACCCTATCATTGATATTTTGGTTTTTTCATTTATTGTTTTTATTTTTTACAAGTTGCTCAAAATAGGATCAAAACAGAGCTAATGTTTTTCTATGAAACATCAAGTCGGTTCTTTCCAAAAATTATTAGAAAAGTATGCCGTTCCACTTTTGGGAATTAGTATTGCGCTTAATATATTGTTTTTATTTTCCGGAGTTATTAAAAGAAATAGCGTTTCACAAACCACTGCTAATAAGACCGTGGTAAAAGCCGATCCTGCTAAAAATAACTTATTTAATGAAATCAATCCGGAAAAAGGCTATGAGATAAGCGCTCAATTTGGTGACTTAGGCCCAAAAATGCTATCAATGGGGGTTATCGACTATGATAAGTTTAAAAGCACATATGAAAAATCAGGTCAAAAGCTGCCTGCGGAGCTTGACGATATATTAAAAAATACCGTTAATAAAAAAATAAAAATTACAAGAGATAATTCATACTTTCTCCTGAATTTCTTCTGGGCGGTTGGATTAGCAAATAAATCCAAGATCCTTAATGAAGGAGAGATGATGAAATATGGCGGCTTAAAAGAAGTCGGTAATTTTGCCTCTACCGGTGGATGGTCCTTAGCAAAATCTAACCCCATGGATTATTACTCAAAAGCAAATTTAATTTCTCTGACACAAGAACAAGAAGATCTGGTTATCAAAGTGTCGTCAAACGTCTATCGCCCATGCTGTAATAATTCAACCGCCTTCCCGGATTGTAATCACGGGATGGCGCTCTTGGCAGTGTTTCAGCTTATGGCAGCCAACGGTGCAACAGAAAACCAGATGTACGAAGCCGGTAAATACTTTAATGCTTTTTGGTTTCCCGGTAACTACTATGATTTAGCCTTGTATTTCAAAAATAAAGAGGGGAAATCCTTCAAAAATATTCCGGCTAAAGTTGTTTTAGGAAAGGAGTACTCGTCAGCCTCAGGATATCAGGCTACTAAGCAGTGGTTAGCCGGTAAGGGATTGATTCAGCAGCCTCCGAAGCAAGGCGGCGGTTGTGGAGTATAATATCATCATGAGAATATTGCTTATAGAAGATGAAAAAAGACTATCTCACTTTATAAAGAAAGGTTTAACCGAGAACGGTTTTGCCGTGGACCAGGCATTTGACGGTGAAGAAGGCTTATATCTGGCTCAATACGAATCTTATGATGTGATTATCATGGATGTGATGCTTCCTAAAATGAATGGTATCGAAATGTGCCAAAAATTACGCACATTAAAGAAAGAAACGCCGATTCTTATACTGACGGCAAAGAGTGAAGTCGAGGACAAGATCAAGGGATTGGATTCGGGAGCAGATGATTACCTGACAAAGCCTTTTGAGTTTGCCGAACTTAAAGCGAGAATTAACGCCCTTTTAAGACGGAGTTACCGTCAGGTTTCCAACAACCTGGCTATTGATAATTTTGAAGTTAATACGTCAAAACATACCGTTTTTCGGAATAAGAAACCGATTAAATTAACGCCTAAGGAATTTGCCATTCTTGAGCTACTGCTCCGTCAAAAACATGAAGTTGTCACAAGAACGCAGATTATTGAACATGTTTGGGATTACAACTTTGAAAGTTTATCCAATGTGGTTGATGTGTTTATGGGAACGCTTCGAAAAAAAATCGATAAAGGTGAAAAAGTAAAACTTATTCATACTCTGCATGGAGTCGGTTATATGATTACGGATAAAACACCGTAAACATGAAAAAACTGAAGGATGGTCTCCGGTACCGTTTGTTTTTCTGGTATATTCTGAACCTTTTATTTTTAGGGTTTTTTATTATCCTCACCATTCATATCTACAGGTTGCCTTACAGCAATTTTCTCCTTATAACCGTCTTTTTAATATTATCCATAATCGGTTTTATCATTATTGATAGCTTTACGAAATCCCTAATATTCCTTGCTTCCAGGATGAAATTGATTTCCAGCAAAAATTTGGATGAACTCATTGAGATTGGACAAAAATTAGCTTTCAAAAAGCAGATTAAAATTACTCATTCCATAGTTTACGATATCAAAATGAAAGGGTTCAGGGACAGGTTAGGAATGGCCATCCTAAATATCATTGAAAATACTATTAAATATACACCCGATCATGGAAAGGTACATATTTCCCTATTGAAGGAGCAGAATAATGCGCTAATCGCCGTTAAAGACAACGGACAGGGAATTGAGGAATCGGAACTGGATCAAATCTTTGACCGGTTCTATCTAGGATCAAAAAAAATAAAGTATTTGGGGCAGGATTGGGTCTGGCGATAGCTAAAGCGACTGTTGGCATCCATCGGGGGCGATTCACGTGGAAAGCATACTTAAAAATGGTACAACCTTTACCATTGCTTTGCCGCTTTCTTAAAACGTTCTCTTCATAATATCTTCATAAGTGATTTTATATCCTTTACTTTATTCTTTGTGATTAGTTTTTAAATGAATTATGAACAGAAAAATAATTCCTATAAAAGGCATGCATTGTCGTTCCTGCGAAATATTAGTCGAGGATGAATTATCAAAAATACCCGGTGTAACCGGAGTGGAAGTAAACCAAAAAAAAGGAGAAGCAATTGTTTTTTGCAGCAATACTGGAGTGGATGAGGGCATTATTGAACAAGCGGTCGTCAATGCCGGATATTTGTTAGGGTATGATACCAAGAAACCTTGGTTTTCGACCAACATCAACGATTACATCGTTCTAGCTACCTGTGGAATCATTCTTACGATCCTCTTTTTCGTTGCAAACGATTTAGGGGTATTTAAACTGGTATCTGCAACCTCAAACAATTATGCCAGTTTACCGATTGTTTTTCTGGTTGGTCTGACTGCCGGATTATCAACCTGTATGGCACTAGTTGGCGGATTGGTCTTAGGTGCCTCAGCCAGATTTGCCGAAAAACATCCGACAGCTACGCCACTTCAGAAATTCAAACCGCACTTATTTTTTAATTTAGGCAGATTATTATCTTATTTTGTCTTGGGAGGAATTATCGGATATGCCGGATCTTTTTTTCAGTTGTCTCCAACAACATTGGGAATTTTAACCATTGCGGTTGGTGGAGTAATGCTACTTTTGGGATTGCAATTAACCGAACTGTTTCCCCGATTAAGCAGTATGAATATAACTTTGCCTAAAGGAATAGCAAGAACCTTTGGAATCCAAGAGCATTCAAAAAAGGAGTATAGCCATAAAAATTCATTTATCATGGGAGGCTTTACTTTCTTTCTTCCCTGCGGATTTACCCAAGCGATGCAGCTTTTTGCAATAGCTTCCGGTAGTCCGATGACCGGTGCCCTCACTATGGGTGTTTTTGCACTCGGCACTGCTCCGGGGCTTTTGGGTGTCGGTGGCTTGACTTCGGTCATGAAAGGTGTATTTGCTAAAACATTTTTTAAATTCGCCGGTATTGTCGTTGTCCTTCTGGCTTTTTTTAACATGTTTAACGGCTATAATTTGACCGGATTAAACATCGATGTCTTGTCGGCCTTTAATAGCAGAGTAAATGCCCAATCCAATGATCCAAATGTCACTATCGAAAATGGTGTTCAGATTGTTAAAATGACACAAAACGCTTCCGGTTATTCTCCGAACAGCTTTACCATCAAAAAAGACATTCCGGTCAAATGGGTAATTAATTCAACCGATTCTTTCACCTGTGCCGCATCGATTATTTCGGTAAAATTGGGTATTCGCCAGGGATTGCAGCAGGGAGAGAATGTGATTGAATTTACTCCCAATGAAGTCGGTCAAATCCGGTTTAGCTGTAGTATGGGAATGTATACAGGTGTGTTTAACATCGTTGACGGATCAGGTAATGCAACAGCTCAAGATACTTCAAATACGAGAACCATTGCTCAAGTAGACAACAATGCTCCGGCCAAACCGGTATCATGCGGCGGAAGCGGTGGCGGTGGGTGCGGTTGTGGTGGTGGTGCAGCCAAACAAAAAGTGGTCGCGGCGCAGCTTGAGAAAATCAGCCCGGTTCCTCCTACCCAAGAAGGCTCAGTTCAACTCATTAAAGCTACTTATTCCGTTACCAATGATATCGAGCCTAAACGATTTACCGTTAAATCGGGCACTCCGGTCCGCTTTGAAATCGAAGCGAAAGAAAATGGTTCTGGTTGTATGGGGAGCGTTGCTTTGCCAGGACTTTCACAAAAAATAGATGTTTTTACCGAAGGAAAAACAACAGTCTTTGAGTTTACCCCTTCTAAACCGCGAACATACAGCATTACTTGTGCTATGGGAGTGCCGCGCGGTTCAATTATTGTCAATTAATTATTAATTTATTAATACTTTTATGTCTTACCAAATAACAAAAGTCCAAATATCGGGAATTACTTGCGGCGCTTGTATAAAAGTCATTGAAAAAAGATTAAAAAGAATTGATGGAATCAATGAGATTAAAGTTCAGTTGCAAAACGGTGATACCGATGTTGTGGCTGACCGCCAAATTTCCAATGATGAAATTAATCAAGCTTTGGAAGGCACCCATTATAAGGCAATTGGCAATTTATAAGTAATTTCAACATGATGAAAAAAACATACCTTTTTCTGTTACCGGAATGCACTGTTCGTCATGTGAATTATTAATTAAAGATGAGCTAACATCCCTCCCCGGAGTTTCTGAAGTAACTATTGATCATAAAACTGGAAAAGGATTAATAACAATTGATGATGGGAAAGTTTCTCAGCACGATATTCTTGTTGCAATTACCAAAGCTGGATATACGGGAGTAATAGAAAGCGGGGATGATACTCAAACAGAAAAAGACACCGTTGAGTTTATTAAAAAAGGAGCCAAGTCAAAAGACCCAATGCGGGTTGTATTTCAATCGCACATTACCGCAGATGGTCAGGTTACTAAAAACGAAGAAGGAAAGCTGTCTTTTCAAGGAGAAGTAGATAATAAAAAAACAGTTGAAGTTGTCATTTCAAATGACCCAGTCATACATTGGATTGCTGATATTAAATTCGGAACAAGATTAATTGAATATTACCCTTGGACATATCCAATTCCTGAATATAACAAAGAAATTAATTATGTCTTCACTCAAACCCCCCCAGAATTTGTTATAGACACTGGATTAAATAATAAAATACCACTCGAAGCATTTGTTATTTATAATCTTAAAAACAAATATATTCGAGTAAATGATTGGGGGTGCATCAAAGCTATATATTTTAAAAGAAAAAATGAGAGAGATTACAAAGCAACAAAAAGAAGAAGCGAATAGATACTTATTTTTTTTACCAAATTTATAAAATTTTCTTACTTTGCGTGTCAGTTTCCGCGTATCGTTAAATGAAAGTGGGGCGTAGATTGAGCCTTCTTAAGAATCTGTGGTCTCTTTATGAAAAAATTTCTTTTGCCCCTCATTGATAAATCCTTTTCGTTTTCGCCAAAAAAGCCCTTTCAAATCATAGCCGAGTCCCGCCAACGGCGGGACTCGGCACACCCTTCAAATTTGCATTTTCCCAATTGGCGGAGAGGGTGGGATTTGAACCCACGAAGGACTTGCGCCCTTAGTAGTTTTCAAGACTACCGCACTAGGCCACTATGCGACCTCTCCTGACTTGATTCTATTTGAGATCCGTGCGGGAATCGAACCCGCGCAATAGCTGTTTTGCAGACAGCCGCGTTTCCACTTCGCCAACGGATCTGATTATTCAGCTGTGTTGATATCTACTCTTTTCTCCAGCGGAGCGGGATCTGGCTCCGCCAGACTCTTCGCCACCGAGCCAATATCGACATATTGTACCTGAAACAAGGGGTATATCCAAGAGCTGTTTACTGCCTTTTTCCGGCTATTTGAAGAGTGTTTTCAACTGTCTAAAAACCAGCTTAAAGACGTTGGAGAAACGGTAGTAAAAAAGAATTTCTACCAATTCCTCGGTCGTCAGTAAACGGAGCATGGTAATTATTTTGTCAAGTGTGTTGTCGCCAAACTGCATATAAACCAATCGGGAGAGCCAATAAGACCAGTACCATTTCCGACCAAAATACTGCTGCATCAATCTTTGGTAATGATCTAAACTGGGTTTTTGATTTTTCAGATACTCATCAATACAGCAGGCGGCAGTTCGGGCGCTATGCAGTCCATGACGGATTCCTTCAAAACCTAGCGCGTTAACCGAAGAAACAGCATCGCCGACTCCAACTATTTTTCCGTCGACAAACGGTTCTTGGTGATTGGGTCTAAACTGGACAGTTCCGCCGTGTACATCTAATATTTGATATTTTTTTAGTTGTAAATAATTTTTGATAATCCGATCAATATAATATTTCAAAGATTGAGTTTTTGTTTTCCTGTCGTTATAACCGCCCGTTCCTATTTTATAAATTCCATCTCCCATCGGGAAAATCCACGCATAGCCGTGTGGCTGGAAGTGCTGTCCTAGCAAAAACTGGAGAGTGGCGTCACCAAACGATTGGGAAAATAAAGGGTCAGTCTGCACCAGGTATTCAATGCCGGTAGCCGATACATAACGGGGTTTATTTTTTTGGTAATGCAGGACGCTGCGGGCCGGGCCAGTGGCGTCAACCAGTATTTTGGCTAGAATGTTTTCGCCCATGGAAGTTTGGCCATCTTTTTTGATCACGCATTGATAAGAGTCGTCTGTTTTTTGATAGCTAGAAAATTGCCAGCCCAAAAGCACCCGACAATTGCCGGTAGACTTGGCGTCAGCGGTCAAAAATTTCCGTAGTTTGGCAAAGTCAAATACCACGCCTAAGGGCCTTTTGGCAGTCCAAATATGCTCTGTACCGGCGGAAGTCAACTTAATACTTTTCCAATAGCTACTGATAGTTGATTTTGGTAGATCAAAATGTTCTAAAACCTCATACACTGAGCCGGCACTGGAGAAGTTATTGGCCAAAAAATTGGACATTTTTTCAACCAGTACTACTTGGTAGCCTTTGTGAGCCAGTTCCCGGGCACACTGTGCACCAGCCGGGCCTGCACCAAATACGGCTACATCGTAAGTTTTTGGCATGATTATATCTTAACAGGTGGATATAGCCACTTGAAGCTGATTTGGTACAATTAGTCTTCCAACTTATGATTTATCACAGCCCAACCCACGGAAAAGTGTCTTTTGAGGAGCTAAAAAAAATCGTCCACGATTATATGGCAGACGATAAATTGGCCAAGTACGAGATCGTAGTGGGTTCAGACTCCCAAAAAACCGAAAAAAACCAGCACGACTTTATCTCGGCGCTGATTGTGCACCGAGTCGGTGGGGGAGGAATATATTTTTGGAAACGACAGATTATCACAAGAACAGTTGGCCTAAAAGAAAGAATTTATCTTGAGGCGACCATGTCCCTTGCCACTTCCGAGCACTTTCTTACTTTTTTTCGGGAAAACGGTATTGCTAAATACGACATCCAGATTCATGTAGATATCGGCCATAAAGGTAAAACGCGAGAGATGATCAGCGAAGTAGTCAGTATGATCCGCGCAAACGGTTATGATATCCGGATCAAACCCGAGTCGTATGGCGCCTCCAAAGTAGCCGATAAATACACCTGAACTTAAACAGTATATTCTTTGTAGTTATTTTCGTTGATATAGAATTTGGTTCCTTCTTTGCTTACGATCTGAAAAGCGACTTTTCTGACCATCTCTTCAATCAGTCTCTCAAGACTGCGGATACCCGGTTCAAATCCCAAAGGCCGAACAAGGTGTGTCCACAGACTGTCTTCAACGACAATCTGGTCAGGCGTAAGTCCGCTAAGCTGGATATACTTGGGCAGAATATAGTTTTTGCCAATCTCAGTTTTTTCTTCATCGGAGTAGGATGGCATCTGTATTAATTCGAGTCGGTCAAGGACCGCTGGCGCAATATTGCTGGTATTGTTGGCCGTCCCAATAAACAGGACTCCGGACAAGTCAAACGGATAATCGATAAAATAGTCGGTGTAATGAAGATTCTGGGCAGGGTCTAGTATTTCCAGTAGTACTCCCATGATTGAGGCGCGCGATTCCGGAGTAATGCGGTCGAGCTCATCAAGAAGAATCACCGGATTTTTGACATGTTCTTGGCGAAGGGCCTTAATAATTAGACCGGGTTCTGATTCTGGAGAGGTTTTTGATTGACCGCGCAGGTCGCGGGCTGATGATAGACCACCAAAGGGGATGCGAGCGATTTTTCTTCCCAGTGTTTGGGCAACTGAGTAGGCAAAAGTAGTTTTACCGGTACCAGCTAAGCCGACGAATAAAATTGGCCGGGCATGCACTACTTGAGCCGTATTTTTTTGTTGCTGTAACGATAAGATAGAGAGATATTCCAGTACTCGTCTTTTGACTCTCTGCAAACCGAAATGGTTTTTTTCCAAAATTGCAGTTGCCACTGCAAGATCAATCTGGTCTTTTGTGGCTGTAGCCCAGGGCAGTGAGATAATCCAATTTATATATTTATCGATTATATCTAGATGGGAAAAATTGCCACCGTACTTTATGGTAATGTTAATTCTTTCGATCTGTTCATTAGCTTTTTGGAGTAAATTAGCAGGTAAACGGGCTGATTGCAATTTGACCTTTAGTTTGTTGATTTCTGATAAAGCTGTTTGATTATCCATAGGATTAGCAGAGTCATTATCCACTTGACAAAACGAACTCCTTCGATTATATATATTAGTGTTTTTCCCGAGTAATTACAATTGTTCATTACTAATTATTATTTTCTAATTGTTTTATATGGCAACCAAACAAAAGATCAAACCCCTGTTTGATTATGTCCTTATCAAACCTCTTAAAATGGACGAAACGACTCCCTCAGGTATCGTCCTTCCTGACTCAGTTAAAGAAAAACCCCAGATGGGTGAGATTATGGCTGTTGGTACAGGAACTTTTAACGATCAGGGCAAGATTGTTCCGATGGTGGTTAAGGTGGGACAGAAGGTGATGTATAAAAAATGGGGGGGGAACGAGATCAAGGTGGGCTCTGAGGAATGGCTTTTAATTGAACAGAAAGATGTCATGGCTGTTATTGAATAACAACCAATGAATAATAATTATAATTTATTTTAAACTATGGCAAAACAAATTTTGTACGGAGACGACGCCAGACAAAAATTGGCAAGTGGAGTAAATCAGATGGCCCGCGCGGTTGTAATTACTTTGGGTCCACGAGGACGAAATGTAGCAATTGAGCGTAAATGGGGCTCTCCCAACGTGGTACACGATGGCGTAACTGTTGCCAAAGAGATCGATCTTAAAGATCTTTTTGAAAATATGGGCGCCCAGATGGTGCGTGAAGCCGCGTCAAAGACGGCCGATGTTGCCGGAGACGGTACCACTACCTCTACCTTGCTGACACAAGCAATGGTCAATATTGGGCTGCGCAATATCACCGCCGGTTACAACCCGATGATTGTCAAGCGAGGCTTGGAAAAAGCGGTGGAAGAGGTGGTAGCACAGGTCAAAAAATCATCCAAAAAAATTTCCATTGAAGATGAAAAAGAGTTTACTAACGTGGCCACCATCTCAGCGGGTAACCTTGAGATTGGTGAACAGATTGCCGAAGCGATCCGAAAAGTAGGCAAAGACGGAGTAGTGACAGTTGAGGAAGGCAAAGGCTTAAAGATGGAGATTGAGTACAAAGAAGGCATGGAGTTTGACCGAGGTTATGCTTCAGCTTACTTGGTCACAAACGCCGATAAAATGGAGGCTGAGGTTAGCGACGCTTATATTTTAATCACCGACAAAAAGATTTCAGCGGTTTCTGATCTTTTGCCGTTTTTGGAAAAGTTAGTCAAAGTTACCAAAAATCTGGTGATTATTGCCGATGAGGTTGAGGGCGAAGCGCTGGCAACCTTGGTTGTTAACAAACTAAGAGGTACTTTTAATGCGCTAGTGGTGAAAGCGCCTGGTTTTGGCGATCGCCGAAAAGAAATGCTTGAGGATATTGCGATCTTGACTGGTGGAACGGTGATATCCGAAGATCTAGGTAAAAAATTAGAAAACATCGATGTTCAAGATTGTGGACGGGCGGATAAAGTCTGGGCTGATAAAGAAAACTGTCGCATCGTTGGTGGAAAAGGTGACAAAGTTCAGATTCGTTCCCGCATTGCTCAGATTCGAAGAGAGATCGAAAGTAGCACTTCAGATTTTGATAAAGAAAAATTACAGGAGCGATTGGCAAAGCTGTCAGGTGGAGTAGCCGTCATCAATGTGGGAGCGGCGACTGAAGTGGAGATGAAAGAAAAGAAAGAACGGGTTAACGACGCCGTTGCTGCAACCAAAGCCGCCCTTGAGGAGGGAATTGTCGCCGGAGGCGGTACTGCCTATCTGCAGGCTCGAAAAACTCTCAAAGCCCTGAAAGACAAGTTGGAGAATGATGAAGAAAAAGTGGGTGTTGAGATTGTTTATCAAGCCCTAGCTGAACCGGTGAAGATGCTGGCAGTTAATGCTGGCGTTGACCCGGGGAAAGTGATGTACCGGATTGAGAATGCCAAGGAAGCTGATTTTGGCCTAAATGCGGAAACACGCGAATTTGGCTCGATGATGAAACAAGGCATTGTTGATCCGACCAAGGTGGTTCGGACCGCAATTGAGAACGCCGCATCAGTGGCAGCCACTCTGCTTACCACAGAAGCTTTGGTGGCCGACATTCCGGAACCTAAAAAAGACGCTCCACCGCCTCCGGATATGGGCGGAATGGGAGGAATGGGCGGGATGTATTAACAAACGCGACCTAAACCGTTATTTAAATAGGCCCCGCCAAAAACGGGGCCTATTTATTTTTCCGAATTTATACCGCTTGCAGATGAAATTACAAAAATATACTCAATCTTTCAGCGGTATCACCCTCCGTACTCCCGCCAAAGGCGGGATACGGTGGGTATATTATTCACGATAATATGCACTTTCTTTTAAAAGTCCAATTACTTTTTTCCAAAACAGCTCCACGCCATAGGACGTTAGGTCGTCTTGGTGCTGAAAAAATTTGCCGGAATTTTTATTCAAACGGAAGCGTCCCATAGCAGCAAGTAAACCAATTTGTAATGCCCAGTCAGTAAACTCCGCCGCCATCTGTGGGTTGTCAGGCAAAATAAGTCCACGCCAATGTGTTGCCGATTCAACCAATTTTTTAACTTGTTCACCGGTTCTGTAGTTTAGCGCCATACTCCATAATTGGTTTTGTTCATCTATAGTCGGGATCAAACGATGTCTTCTTAAAAAAGCTAAATTATCATACTCCTGACGGCCCACCGGATGAGAAAAGAGCATGATGGAACCACCTTTTTGCGTAGGTTCAAAAAGCGTTTTGAAGGCCTGTTCGCTGGGTTTGGTAATCTCAAGAGCAATAACTTTTTGTTGATACAGCATTTCATAAGCATTGACCACCAAGCGGTCTCCTGAGTGAGTGTGGGTATGAATAAAACCGTATTTATCAACAGCTCTCAGAAATTTACTGGTAAACGGTACTTCTTTGGCAATCAGATAAAAGAAATAACGATCAGACAAATTATTAAGACGCAACATCAGGTTTTGCAGAAATTTTGTTCCAACAGCCGCGCCTGAGACGGGTAGTGAAATGAAAATACGGCTTTTTTTCTGCCGATCCAGCTGGTCCAGCCGATTGTCATAATTTTTTTTCAAAAGGCGCTCTCCTAAACCTGGACTTACCGGATAAGGGTTTACCTCAATTCGGACGTTACGAAAATGACCACGTTTTCCGTAAAGATTTAATATTTTTTTGGTCTCTTCACTGGGGACCAAAGTCAGATCGGTATTTGGCACAAACCACATGTACTGTGGGCTGTCATCGGTGACCTGAACAATAATAAAAATTTTTACCTGAAATTCTTCTATTAATTTATCTTTGATAGCCGCAAGCTGATGAGCCAGACCAAAATGAGTGGCTACTATAAGAACGGTTTTGGCCGGTTCCATACGTTCAGTCAGGACAGTTTTCATCTGGCGATAGATATTGTCTGTTGTATGCCATAAAATCGCACGATATAAAAAGGTAAAAATTTTTTCTTGTATTCCATGTTGCGACCATTCAAAAATGGCACGGGCTAAAGGGTGGATACTGGTGAAACGATGTATTAAGGTGATCCCTTTATCTTGTGAGCCTAAAAGAATCGGATGGCAATGTTGGGGTAAACCGTGATAAAGGGCGTCGGTGACGCGCAGGTGTCCTAAACCGGCTGGGGCATAGGCAAAAATAATAAGTAGCGATTTATCTTGAAGAATCGAGGGATAGGCGGGCATTTTTTAAGTGTAGTAAAGTTGGTCTTGTGATTCAATACTTATTGTTTTTTAGATTTTTTCTAGTCGATACAAAAAATACTGGCGGTTGATCTCCCATTTAGTTTGTACTTGGGATGGCCCAAAAGAGGTAAACTCCCACATTTTGTGTTCCGTGATCGGTTCGTTTTTACGGGTAATAAAATACAAAGTGTCTGAACTGGCATAATCAGTATAAGGCTGGGGGGTTTCGTTAATCACTTCAAGAGCGTAGCGAAGTGGCATGGCCCGATTATCGCCTTGTGCATGCATGGCAACGTTATAAACTCTTTTATGTTGGTCATTTTTGATGATAGCGCTGGCTTTTTTAAAATCTGCAATTGTCAAGCCGTCCTGTACCGGATGAGAAGTTTTTTGCCAGTTCCACTTATTAGAATTCATCAGCATCAAAAATATACAAACAGCAGCAATTAGCATGCGATTAGTTTTCAAAAAGCTACACAAGACCAGAGAAAACAAAAGGATTAGAGTGGTGTGAAAGACCACAACATAATGACTTTGCATTTTTCCGCCATAAAGTATACCAACCAGAAAAGTCAAGCCAAACAGTAAGAAAAAAACCTGCGCGTATTGTTTTTTAATACTTTTTTTCCAAGTAAGGACGATTGCCCCCAAAAATGTCATAAAAAAACTAATTAGTCCGAGCCAAAAATTGTTTGCTGTCAGCAAAGAAGCAGTCACCGTCGGCCAGACTTGAAAAATATTTGTTATCGACTTAACCGTACCTTTTGACGTTGTTAAATAACCGATTATTAATCGCAGATTCAAAAACTGATGTCTGATTTCAAACAGCAAAAAAGGGGAGAAGCCAGCAATTATACCTACAATCAGCCATAGATAATAAGATAAACGAACAAGTTTTTTTTCAATAAACAGCGGATAGAAAAAGGTCATCAGCAATAAAGAGACAGTCAAGTAATGCATCTGCAAGATAAATCCGATAAATAAGCCAATCAACGCTGTCTTCCACCAGGAGAAGCGGTCAATCACTGCCAGTAATAAATAAAGGATGAGAGTGGAGAAAAAAACGGCCGGATACGGAATGAAGGCAGCCCGTGAATAGTCGACCATCATGGGTGAAATGGCAAAAAGAAAGGCGGCAATTAACCCAACAGTAGCGTTTTGCAGCTTTTTCCCTAGAAGGTAGAGAAGGGGAATGGTGGCAAGTGATAACATGGTTTGAAAGACGGTGCCTGAGATCGGATCAGCGGAAAAAAACCAATAAAAAGGCAGCAGGAGATAAAAAACGATTGGCCCGTTGTAAAAACCGCCGACTGAAGAGATTGGTCCAAGCAGCGTCGGATGGCCTCTTAAAATATGTAGCACCGCGGTGGAATCGGAAGCTTGATCAGCTAGAAAGATCGCCAGATCGCCGATTTTATAGAAACGGATCACTGCCCCGAGGGCAACGATCAGGATTAAAAAGATAATATTTTTTGACCGGAACATAATAGAACGCTGTTAATTAAGGCAATCCATAAAGTGCTTTAATAAACGCGGAAAAACGCAGGAACTGGTTGGTTTTGGGGGCGATCTGGATACATTCCCCTTTTTCACTAATAAAATCGATCTCTTTTTGCTCCGCCAGACGTTTGTCCAATGCGCGGTTGGCAATTATATACTCTAGGATCAGTTTTTGTTCAAGTTGAGACTTGGATAAACCTGGGCAAGAGTAAGCAGTTTGATTTTGGGCGAGTGTATTTAATAGATACATGGTCACCGAGCGTTCAAAAGTCACCGGAAACACCACAAAAAAACTGAGGTGTAAAGCAGCAGTGATGACAATGGCCGCAATCATAGTTTCCAAATAGTTTAGTAGACGTTTGTTAAATCGAAGCGTAATCACTACGACCATCAATGCTGTCAATACCGTTACCGCAAGCAGCATAAGCCCCCGATAAAATAACACCTTTTCAAATGAAAAAAACGCGGTATGAAAGAGGGCGATATATATAAGAGAAAACAAAATAAAAGTTAAGAAATAGGTTAATAAAATTCGCAGATATGGTTTTGTTTGAGGTGGATTAGCCATTGTCAATAGACAATATGATACCAGAATGCGGTTTAAGGTTGAGAAGTATATGCGTTTTGTCTTCGCAAATCTCTGATAGTCTGTAGAAACATAGCGGGTGAGATTGCTCCAAGAAACAGTAGTTCCCTCAGTTTGAGGATTCGTCCTTCCGGTGACTGGTAAAATTGTGTAATTATTTCGCGCCATCGGTTATCGTGGTCTATCAATATCCCTTCTGCCGTAAGACCGGTTATTCCGTCAAGACCGGCTATTCGCGCATATACTAGTGCTCTTGGTAGGTGATAAGCGTTGGTTATAAAGGCCATGCTTTCGGGAGAATAATGTAATTCTTGGGCAATTATCGCCGAATATCTCATATTTGATTTAGTGCTGGTAGAATTTTGTTCAAGAATGAGTTGATCAGATGAGATTCCAGAAAAAATATTCAGAATATAATTTTGCATCGTTTTCGCCTCCGATGGGCAGCCGCCACCAGAAAGGATTGCTATGAGAGTAAGTCCTGTAGCTATGGCAATACCCGTTGCTTTAGCCCTCATCTCTCCCGGCAAACTCAACTTATCTTGTCCTATCAATCTAGAACCTAAAGTAATAATTGCAGTATATATATCGGGCTTGATTTCAGGAGAGCGAAATTGTTCCATAAAGTAAAAAAATATATAGAAGGGCTATTTTAAGCTAAAAGCAGCGATAATGCAAAAGTAGCCAAAGTCATCAGTTGATCAAATAATAACTTTGGCATTTTTTCTTACCGTAACAGTTGACTAATCAGGTGATAAATATCTTTTCGATGCCCAATTAATATGATATATATTTCATTAGTTTTATATTTAAAAAGAATTCTGTATTGACCAATTCTGATCCTGGATATATTTTTATCACCCGTAAGTTTTTCAGTATTTTTAATAGTAAATGGACCTTTTAGTGATCTAATTTTTTTAGCGATGGCTATCTGGTCAATTTTAGGAATTTTTCTTAACTCTTTTTCAGCGCGGGGAGAGATGATAATTTTCATAGATTAAGATCTTTTGCTATATCTTCAAAATCTCGACCCTTATTAAAATCAGTTGTGCTGGTAGTTTTGCGATCAACCAGATCTTCCATAAAGGAAGCCATTTTTTCATAAAGATCTTTCCCAATAAGATAAGCTTCAACTTTATTTCTATTTTCCACAGCAATAGGAAAATCAAGAGCGGATCGAATAGCTTTTGAGGGATTGATTTTTAGTTGTGATATTGATATTGAGTTCATAATAACAACATCTTACAATATTATTGGTTTTTTGTCAAGACCTAATTATAGGTCTTGGACGCAAACTTAATTCAACCTCGGGAGTTGATTAGAATGTTAGAAGCTATTTATTCAAGCGGAATTGCATTATCTGATGTTGTTTCCGGTACGTTAAATTCGAATAGCGTCATCTTTCCTTCATACTCGTATTCTCCACCATCAGGTATCACAAAGAGATCACCTTTTTTTACTTGATGCTGCTTTCCATCTATCGTAAAAGTCCCTGCGCCATCAATAATAAGGTAATTTCGCGTTGCGCCGAGCATTCTCTTTTTTGGGTGACGACCATGTACATCAACAATCAATGCATTATATCCCGCACCTTCATTTGTCTGGACATATATATCACCCGAAAAACCCTCCCGGTCAAAATGAAATGCGTCATTTATAGGGATTTTCCTTGATTTATTGGTTTTATTAGCCATATTGAAATTATAGCAGAGGGTTCGAACGTCCAGCCCTCTGTAAAAATTGCAGATTGGCGTGAGGCTTTAAAATTTGTAAGTCGAGGAGGAAATATCCTTCATCAAGATTTTTGGATAGCGGGACACTATCAAGAATTATCCTTCGCCAAAACGATTTCTCTTAAAAAATTTTGCAACATTAATCGAAGCGTTTTCTTTCCTGCTGTAGTTTTGAAATATTTTTCTCTTCGAGTAGCGTCGTGCTTTGACAGATAATATTCACAAAATAGAAGAACAAAAGGTCTTTGGGGTTCAGTTACTTTTGAGTTTCCAGATATATGTGAAGTCAGTCTTGAGCTTGCACTGATCTTACCGAAGTGTCCAGGCTGGTTAACTTTGTTGGAACCTACTACAAAGAAAAATCACAAAGCATATTTTTAATTACTTTGCCAGTCTTGAATAATGAACTCTTTGGGGAGATGTTGACGAATTTTTTGATAAGATTTCTCGAAGGAAAAATGAATTTTCTGTAAGTCTTCTTTATTGACGATGTATGGGAAAGTTAAAGGCGCTGTAATTTTGAAAGCGTCATTGACGGTAACTTGTTTGAGCGTTTCCTCAATTTTGTTCATATTGTCTTTTTCCTGAAGCATATTTAAACCACATAATGGAATTGCTGTCTCTGAAGTTGCTCCAAAAAGAAAATAGAGAAATGCGTGAACACCATCTACCGCCATCTGACTCACTCTTTCTGATTCCGAAACAAGTCCTAGCGTTTTTAGCGCCTTCGCATATTGTTTCATCATAGGATGTAAATACCCAATTTGGTTAAAAGCTCCAGAGTAAAATAGTCCAAAATGACCGGCAATAATCAAATAATTAGTTAAAAGCGATGGAATAATCCTTTTAGCATTCCACGCATTGATTATGGAAGTTAGACTCCACTTAATTGGAGTAAAAGTAGTCATATTTGAAGTCAGCTCGTTATTTTTTATTTTTAATGGTATCATTCGCCGCTTTTCGTCGATTCCCCAAAAGAAAAAAGTTCCACCATCTGTTTTTAAGTTCCAACAACCGTAAATTCCATCAAATAATTCAAGAATTTTATCGATAGACAATGTAAACAAAAATTTATATAGGGAAAGTAGAGAATTTTTTATTAGAAAATTCTCAAAGAAAAATTTAGATAAAAGATCTATCGGTAAAAATTCCATTCTGTATTTTGGAAAAAAGTTTCTCCATAACCACTTATTCCAAATACTTATTTGTTCGCAATAACTCTCGCATTTATTAATAGAAGTATTAGCTGCTATTTGTTCCAAAATAGAAGAAATAAAATATAGCTCCGGTTCAGGAAAACAATCAGAATTCATCTTTAGCCAATAATTAATCGTTTTTTTATTAAAAAACAACGACTTTACAGTTGGCAAAGCTGTATGTCTCATAGATGAACCAAAAAAAGTGAAGCGTTTTTCACCCTTAGGAGAAGCCATTAATAATCCTCTAATATATGCGGTGTTATTTAGAGGCATGGAGGAAAAAGAGAGGATTGGTGGCATGATATACGGTTTTTTATTTAATGAAAATGATTTTGCAAATAATGAAAGCTGAACATTACTATTGATGTAAACAGGGTGATTGATCGGGCATTGGTGATCTGCAGTTGAGGCTAAGGGGTTTATTCGCAAACAAGAATCAAGTTTTTCCAGATACTCTTTATCAAGATGTGGAAAAGTGAGTTTGACTAGTTTTATAAAATCAGGGTTGTATAGAGTTATGTTTCTTTTTCCTTTTTCCAGAAGCAGGTTGGTCGCTTCCCAAATATTGAAATTACCATATTGTTGAAGAATGGTTTTAAGCAGAGGTCGTTTTTCTTGGATTACTTCAGAGTAAATAGAAATATTACTCATTTAAATCTATTATATCAAGGAGTTCCAACCGTATATCAATCTTTATGAAATTTGGGTTGTTGTGAAGCTAAGTCCAGGGTTATAGCCTTGTGGTGAGTGAATAAAGTGAGTCGAATCCAGGATATTAGAACCGTTTACATACCAATTTTAGATGGTAAGCTTCTATTTAAGAAAGACTTATTTTTTCAAGAAATTGCTTTATATCATCATCTTTTTTTTCAAACCCTGTCATATACTTAATCTGTTCAGTGTAGTCAATGTCATCAAAATAACCAAGCTGTGTCCGAAATAATTTTTCATTAAATTCAGTTTTAAAAATACTGCTTGTTTTATCAGTTAAATCTTGAAATGAATATTTCTGAAGAATAAAATATAAATCGACGTAATCCTTCCACTTGGCTCGCCTCCCCAACGCAAATGCTTTCATGGCGCCGAGTGTAATAAGATCCGGTAATTTAAAATACCCATCAAATTCAGCAGACCTGTCAATTAAAAAAGGATAATGAAAAAAAGTAATTTTTACGTTATCTATAAGCACTGTCAATTCCCCTTCACCTTGTGAAAAAGTTTGATCGATTTTATAACACGGTAATATTTTAGTTCTTATGTGCATCGGGTCAAAAGAATTATCAGAGAAAAGATCAAAGTCAATTGAGCGACGGTGTCCTAGATATAAAGCTATTGCAGTTCCACCCACAAGATAAAAATTCGCTGAAAATGATTTTACAAAAGGAAGAAGCTTTTCTTGATCGATATTCAATATGTTTTTATACATGAGCGTTTTTAAAATAACGTAAAAAATAAGACTTAATTTCTGGAGGATAATTGGTTCTTTTATTGGTAAGGGTTTTTTTAAAAATTTTGGCTGTTTTATCCTTACCTTTAATTTTGATAAATTTTTGCACATCTTCCCAATTGCCGTAGTTTAATACATGTTCTAAAACGGATTCATCTGAAAGCTTATCTGGATTTTTTACATACCAAGCAAGATAGGGCTTATTTTTGATAATTGCATTGACTGTCATGTTATATTTTAACAATAAATACAGCCAGAATGGTAGTGAATTATAGACTTTTTGTTGGTCAAAGCTTACTTGCCCCAAGCGGTGTCAAAAAGGAATCGGATCCAGGATGTTTGAATTTGTTTGGTTATACTGGAAAGTTTGTAGCAAGAGAAGCTCGGCGCAACAGAAAATACGATGGAATAATTTTAGATCCACCAAAATTCGGTCGTGGGCCTAACGGTGAACTTTGGAAAATTGAAGAATCTTTGCCTAAATTATTACAAAGTTGCAAAAATTTATTAAGCGATTCCCCAAAATTTATAGCTTTAACCACTTATGCTCTAAGGCTTTCATCTACCAGTTTGGGTAATTTAATGCAGGAAATTTTTAAAACTACGGTTACTAGTGGGGAATTGACGGTAAAAGAAAAAAACCGCGATAGAATGCTTCCCAGTGCTATTTATTCTCGGATTGCTTTTTAAACACCCTATATCAAAAAGGTTCTAACGTCCAGTTCCCTCTCAAAATTTAGGATTATCAGAAGGCTTTAAAAAATGGGTCCAGGGGACTGGAGGATGTTAGGGAGGTACTATTCAGCACCTCCCTTTAGAAATTCCTTAAGCATTGTTTTTAAAGTAGTTTTTCCGCGATTACATTTTAAATATTCTTCTCTTCTTTTTGCATCTTTTTTATTTTTGTAAGCTTCATAGTGAATTAAATCAAGAGGATAATAATGCTTTGTTGAAATTACTAAGCCAGAGTTATGTTCTTTATATCTTCTTTTAAGGTTATCTGTATAGCCGATATAAATAAAATGATGTTTCAGGCTTTGAAGAATGTAGACGTAGTAGAAGTTCATGATTTGATTATAAGAGTGTTTCCGGGGAGATACCATTCGGCATCTCCCTGCGGCCCTATTCTGCTTTATGGCGTAGCAAGGCGCAGAATTGTGCCTTGTCCAGGGGGGAGGATTCGAACCTCCGCAGGGAAAATCCCGACAGTTTTACAGACTGTTACGATTGGCCACTCCGTCACCCCTGGTTAATAAGTCAAAAGTCGAAAATAAAAAGTCAAAAGTGAAATGTTAAAGTTCGTCCCTCCGTCATCATGATTTCTGATGGCAAGCAAATGTCAAATATCAAAGATCACATATTTCAATACCAAGCAGGTAATAATTATAACATCTTTAGGCCGATATTTGCTATCATGAGATAATGACCCTGACGGAATTTTCTTATTATAGCCGCAAGATGGCGCCACTAATAGTGATCTTAATATTAGTGATCCTGATCTTTTTTGCCGCATTTCAGCTGTTGCTGGTTTATTTTAAAGGGGAGAAGAGAACAGTCACCGGCTCGTCCAGCCAAACAGTCACTCCGACTATTGCCATTAGTCCCACTTTTAATAAAATTTCTGCGCCTCAACTTGCTGATGTTAAGCCTTCAAATGGTGCCAAGTACGTTATGGACACGATCGATGGCCAACCGATAACTGCCACATCAGCTGCCAACGTGTATCTTTTGCCCAAACAGTCGGATAATTTCGGATATCTTTCCAAGATCTACTTGATGGCCAGAGCCATGGGATTTGATACAGATGTTACCAAGCATAGGCTTTTAGAAAATAAACGGGTAGTTTTTTATGACGGTCTGCGGAAACTGATTATCGATATAACTGATTTTAATTTCAATTACCAGTACACGATTACCAAAGACAACACTCAATTTCAGGCGGTGACGACTGTTGATACAAATAGCGTAGAAGAAACCGCGATCGAGTTTTTGCGCAAACTCGATCGCTATCCGCAGGAACTGGCGCAAGGCAAGCGAAACTACGTTTATATGAAATTTAATCCAGATACAAACGAGTTATCTATTCTGCCTTCTGCCACCACTGATACCAATATGGTGGAGGTGGATTTTTATCGTCCGGATATTGGCGATCTACCGGTGGTTTCCCCTAAGTTTTTTAATAGTTCGCATTATGTGGTACTGGCCTTAACGAGTGAAGGGCCAAAGGTGGTGCGCGCCCAGATGACGCTATATGAAAAGTCAATTAACAATATCGGCGTCTATCCTCTTAAAACCGGAGAGGCAGCTTGGAAGGAGCTGCAAGAAGGTGGAGGATTGATCGTTTCTGGACAGGACGCGGTTCAAGGAGAAGTCAAGATTAAAAACATGTATCTGGCATATCTGGATCTTGAAGACTATCAACCATATTTACAACCGGTGTTTGTTTTTTTGGGAGAGGGGAATTTTGTCGCTTATGTGCCGGCGATAACCAAAGAGTATCTTACGCCCTGACATTAATCAAACATTGTCTTGTCGATTGCAAAGTAATCAACCTGGTCTTTGATCCATTGGATGGCGTTTTTGGTATCTTGAAAGCGATCAAGGCTCTTTAAGATGACAATAATATACTCGTGACCATTGGTTTTATAAAAGCTGACCAGATTTTCACCGGCCTCCTCAGTATATCCGGTTTTTAAGCCGCCCAAACCCTGAATCTCACCCAAGAGCTTGTTGACGTTACTTAATTTATGAAAAGTTCGGTAATCGACGTCGGAGATAATAATTTCTTTGGTACCGACAATTTTTTTTAGATACGAGTTTTGCAGAAATGTTCGTCCGGCAAGCGCCAGATCATAGGCGGTAGTTTGCTGTTCCATATTGTCAAGACCGGCCGGGTTGGTAAAATAAGAATTGGTCATGCCGATTTCTCTGGCTTTTTCATTCATTTTTTGGACAAATCGGTCTATGCCGTAGTGGTCAGCCAGCACAAAAGCGGCGTCATTGCCAGAATGGACAAGTAATCCATACAACAGATTCTCGACAGTGATTTTTTCGCCCACAACTAATCCCATGTTTTGGCCTTCTTCGATTATTCTTTTAACAGGAATGACGTTATCTGGCTTATAGATATCTATAGCCACCAGTGCGGTGATTATTTTGGTAGTTGAGGCGGGAAACAGTTTAAATTGACTGTTTCTTTGAAAAACAGGTGTAAAAGAAGGCAGATCAACGATGTAAACTCCTTCGGCTGTCAACTCTGGTTCAAGTGCGGTTTTAAGGTAAGGTACAGGAAAGACTTGGATCTGTTCTTGCCCTGCTTTTTGGATAAAAAAAGATTGATTATAGGCCAGGATATGATAATAAGGAGAATCGCCCGGATAAAAAAGAAATAATAGGCTGAAAAAAATAAAATAAAAATAAAACCGAAAGTTCATGATAATAAGTCAAATCTTGAATCTAATAACTTAAAACTTAGAACCACAACTAAAAACTGATTATCTGAATCTAAGATTGCTGATTTACGATTTAAGATTTAAGATGTGGATTTGAATTTTGAGTTTTCAGATTTGAGTTTCAAAAACATCATTTATCTAATTACTTATGATGCCATGATTATGGTCGTTGGTCAAGAGAACTTCTTAGGTAGTAGTCTCGATTCCCAGCTCCTTTAGCTGATCGGACTGGGGTATCGAGGGAGCATTCATGACCGCGGTTTTACCGCCTGAGGAGGCCGGGAAGGCGATCACCTCTCGAAGGGACGGCTCATCCAGTATAGCAAACAGCAGACGGTCAATTCCCGGGGCAATACCGCCATGCGGAGGCACACCATAGCTAAAGGCTTGAAGCATATGCTGAAACTGCGCTTTTTGTTCATCAGTAAAGCCAATCAGGTCAAATACTTTTTGCTGGATTTTTGGATCATGGATTCTGATGCTTCCACCGCCAACCTCGTAGCCATTTAAAACCAGATCATATTGCTGCCCGCGCACCTTCAGAGGATAGGTATCCAAAAGAGGTACGTCTTGCGGCATGGGGGCGGTGAACATATGATGGGAGGGGGCGAATTTGGCCTTTCCTGAACCATAGAAAAAATCATCTGCCGTCTGTTTGTTAAATAAAGGAAAATCAATGGTCCAGGCAAAAGCCAGTTCATCTTTATCATTTTTATTTTGGCGAACATCAGGCTTGTCAGTGCCGTATTTTTCCATCACTGCTTTGTGAATCAGCCGAGGCCAAGGAATTTGTTTGATATGTTTTTCGGGAAAGAGCTTCTCTACCATTTTAGTAAACAACTCTTCAGTCAGGCACATCACATCTTCGCGCTCAACAAACGACATCTCCATGTCAAGTTGAGTGAATTCGCCGTAAGCCCGGTCGGCACGCGGATCTTCATCGCGAAAACAGCGGGCGATCTGGAAATAACGTTCTATGCCCGCGACCATCAATAGCTGTTTATATTGTTGTGGCGATTGTGGTAGGGCATAAAATTTACCTTTCTGAAGCCGGGAAGGCACTAAAAAGTCGCGTGCGCCCTCAGGTGTGGTTTTAGTGAGAATCGGCGTCTCTACCTCGATAAACTGCTTTTCAGTGAGAAAGTTTCTGATAAAAGTGGTAATCTGCGATCTTAACGTAAGATTTCGGATCATCCGCGGGCGCCTCAGATCAAGATAGCGATAGGTGAGGCGCGTTTCCTCATCAATCTCATAACCATCGGTGTTGACCGGAATCGGTAGTGCTTGTGCTTTGCTAATAAGTTTAAATTCTTTGACCTCAATCTCAATGGTGCCGGTTTTTATTTTTGGGTTGACCAGTTTTTCCGGCCGGGTTTTCACTAGACCTTTTATATATAACACATCTTCGCTTGAGATTTTTCTTAACCGTTCATCTCCCACCAGCTGCACAATACCGGAGCGATCGCGTAAGTCCAAAAAAATTATTTTTTTATGGTCGCGTTTGGAGTCGACCCAACCATAAAGTTCCACTTCCTGGCCAATTTTTTTGGGAGTTTCTTCAATAAAAAGCTGCTTCATATTTAACTTGTATCATACAATTTCTTTTCCCAAAAAGCAATTTACCCAGGTATCAGTCCTGCTTGGCGGTAACTCTTGGAAATGCTAAGGTTGAGAAATAATAAGTCTTTGGTAGAATTTACTCATGGCAGAAATAGAAGACATTAGATACTTAAAAAAGGCAATTGCCAATTCTCGAAAGTCTTTTGAAGAAGGGCGGTTTCCGGCAGGGGGAATAGTGGTAAAAGGAGGAGAGATACTTGCCTCGGAAGTAAACGTTCCTTATCCCGGGCTTTTCCACGCTGATTCTAAAGCAGTTACAACCGCATTTAATAAAGTTGGTTCTTTAAAGGGGGCAACTCTTTATGTTGGTCTTGAGTCATGTCTAATGTGTATTAGCGTTGCTTACTGGTCGGGTTTAAGAAGAGTTGTTTATGCTGTTCCCAAATCAAAAGTATCTGGGGATTACTATGAAACGCATAAAGAGACAGGGGAGTTGATAGATAATTTTAATGAACCGATAGAAAGAATTCATATTTCTGAACTTGAGGATGAGGCAATTGCCATAGTAAGAGAGTGGGAAAAGAAGTATTTACTGAAATAACAGCGATGGATTTATATCATCATGACAATATTTTCAGAGCGTGTCCCTGATACCAATTGTAAAGAGTCCTTGGGTTATTGAAGTGGGCGATTTATAACACTAGACTTCCTTGCTGTTGGCAAAGACGGACAACATTTAGTACTTGTTGAAATTGTTCCTGCTTGACTGTAACGTATCTAAACTCCGGATGAGGGTAAGTAATACTAATTATTGAATCTGCGATTTTATCTCCCGTATTAGGACAAAGCATCTGCTCAGCTATTGGAATTGGTTCTTGTTTATAAGCTTGCGGTGGTGCTTTAGTTAAGTCAACGCGATAAATTTCATCTGCTGTTCGACTATGTTTTTTATTAGCAAACTCATGATCTAAACAAATTATCACCTCGACACATTTTAATTTAGCAGTATCCGGTGGCTTTGAGGGATCGTCTGAATCAACTACAGCCGATAGGTCAGGAGGTTGTACTTCCCATTCAATATGGGGCACTACTGGTGGTGAAGTAATGGTTGCTTTCAGTCTGGTTTCTGTAGGGTAAAAGAGCGCTTCTTCCGGAGGAACATTTCTTTTGACCTTTATCTCAAAACCTACTTGTCGTGCAATTTGAGCTTCATTTGGAGTTATTTTGTATGGCATATCTAAAACGCTTCCTCTTTCAACGCATCTTCTTATAAAATCAACGGGTTCGATTGGGACGGAAGAAAATCGAACTTCTTTATTTAAAAACTGTTCAAATTGCTGATCTGCCATACAGTATGGTATCACAGTAATTTGGGAATTTAAAGATTCTCTTCTCTGGCAACTCCCGAGGTTGAGGATTTGAGGATAGTAACGATTCTTTTTTAATATTTCGATAACGGTTTAATTTCTCGCAGCTTGCTGCGGGGTACGTCATTTTTCAACACAAATTATAAATAGACGATGATATAATTAATCTTTGGAGGAAAAACTTATGCCCATGGATCCAGCATATAAAGAACTTGAACTTGATACCGTTGAAAAATATGGCGGAAAGCGAATATGGCAAGAGATGGCTAAAAATCCAGCATTGCCAGGAGATCACATTATGCCCACCTTTCCTGGAGGCATACCTCCAGCAGTGGTAGCCAGAAAAATAGCGATCACTTTACTGGCCGTTGAAGCTCCATTCACTTAAGTACGCAACCGAGGCAAAGAGCGAAAATAAAACAGACTTTCTTCTGAATTTAGAAAAAATATACTTACAGTTGAAATGGTTGTTAGTTGTCAGTAATCGGTTATCGGTTCTTCAATTAAAAAATGTAAAAAGAGACTGGTGTTAGTTTAATTATTTCTTGCGAAATTTATTTATTGTTCTGGTTAACCAGCTCTCACCACCAGTTCTTAGATATTCTTTAGCAGAAAGTAACCGAACTCCGTAGATATTAGTATCATGAAGCCATGGAAATAGCTTTTCTTTTTGTTGACTGTGCATCGCACAAAGTATGAGAGGAACATCAGTATTATAATCGGGATCATCTGGAGGATCGGAAGGGTCAGCTTTTGTATTGAATAAAACTACCATCGCTGCTTCTCTGCCACAAACCCCATTTGTTGTATCCGCAGAACACCCAAACGCTAATTCCACCTGTCGCGCCATTTCTAACTTAAGTTTTGGCGTCGGCATTTCATTAAGCCTATCACTCACTTTTTCAAAAGGGGGTTGGTATAAAGGCTTATTTTCAATTGGCATAATTACACCTATTTTATCATGGTATTAAAAATTTAATTCATCAAGGTGTGAGGGTGGGGATTATTATTGCAGTAGGGGCGGCGGTTAACGCCAAATTAGGGTAAGTTATCAGTAGGAAAAAAAGTTGTTAGTTATCGGTTATCAGCTATTAGTTGGTTGGTGAAATGGGCAAAGCAGCAGCGGTAAGATGTCAGAGATAGACGCCATTAAGCATTGGCGGCCAGTTGATATTATTAAACTGGGTAGATAAATACTCCGATGGGACGCGCTCTTTTTCCAGTTCTGCATCATTGGCAAAGTGTTTACCTAAGGCTGATCTTATCTGATCTGGGGGAATATCAAATGACCTACCGGCCCTTAACTGATCTGCATGGGGAATTAAAGCAGAAGCAAATGTGGTCAAGCCAACTAGACTTTTAAAATCAGGTTTTCTTAGCAAGGCATTGATTGCTCTTTCTGCTCGTGGTTTTTGGGGGTTGACGCCGCTATGAAAAACTAGCATCTGTGGGCCAATTGTATGGCTTAAACGTTGATGTTTGTTAATATCAGTCCAGTAAAGAGCTAGTGGTGGTAAATTTTCTGGGTTGTCCCAGGATAGCCAATCTGGTTGCCCTTCGACGATTTGGTTGGTTTTTGGATCATAAAATAAGTAAGGCATATTTAGCGTGACAATCTCCGATAATTGTTTGCCCCATATGCTTCTATCTAGAGCTGAATAGTTAGGAGTCTGGACCGTCTTGTCAGCAGAATCATAAAAGGGTAGCGGCAGCGAAACAGGTATAATACCTAGACCTTGATCAGTAGATTTGCAGTTAACGGGTAAAAAGGCGAGGCAGTCAACATTTGGCCAGATGGTGTTTGGTTCATTTTGGTTTCTTTCTCTTGGTCGAAATCGCGTACCTCCGACGCGACGTGCAACATACTGATCGGCACTAGGAATAGATAAAGCTCTCGATGCCCCTGACGGGCCGCCTTCTTCGGTTCCGCTCATATAGTGGTTATTATACAAAACTTCCGGTTTAAGATCACTGCCACCTGTTCCGATATGATATGCTAAAATTGTCTATACAAACTAGTCTATGACTAATATAAATTCAGTCACTGATCCGGAAGCCCGCCGGTTTTTACATAGTTTTTTGTTAAACCGGAAGATCAACGAGGAGATCTATAAAAGAATTCCGGAAGACAAGCTGGACTTTCGGATGGTCGATAATCCAACCCGTAAGTCCGATTCTCCGCGGGAAAGTTTGATTCATCAAATCTCAGTAACTCGCAACTATATTCTGGGAATCACCTCCGGTAAGTTACGTTTTGGTCAAAAGTACAGTCAAGCTTTCTCTCAGCCAGAGAAAATGTCCAAGCAAGAGCTGTTGGCGGTCTTGACACTCACTATTGAAGAGTTAATTCAGACATTGTCTGATCCCAATATCAGTCAAAAGAAGGTGAGAGTACCGTGGAGCAAGATCCCTATTCCGGCGATCCAAACATTATGGTCTCTTAACAACCATGAAATACTGCATACCGGTTGGAATTTGGCTCTGATGGACCATCTGGGGATTGAAAGATTTCCTCAACTCAGGCAGATGTGGGGGTAAGAAAAATAGTTATCTTATTTTTTCTTTTTTTCTGGTGGTTTTTGTTCTGGTTTGGCGTCTTTTTTTTCACCGGCGGCTGGAGCTGGTGTTGCCGCAGGTACCGTTGCTCCTTCTGCCGTTGGCGCTTCGCCTTCCACCGCTTCTGGAACTTTTTCAGTGGTGATCTCCGGCGCTTCAACTGTGGTTTCTGGAACAACGCTTTCTTCTTTGTGCTCGGTCACCGAGACAATAACTTTATTGGGTTCTTCTTTGATTTCAAATGTTGTAGATTTGGCCAGATCGCTCACTTTGATCTCTTGGCCGATCTCTTTTATTTTGGTTAAATCCACTTCAATCCGCGATGGAATATCAGTCGGAAGCGCTTCAACCATCAGATGATCGCTCTGGGTGATCAGCACCCCGCCCTTTACACTGACAGCCTCGGACTGTCCGATAAAGGTAACCGGCACGGCTGTTTCGATTTTTTGTTTTAAGTCCACCTTGCGGAAATCCACATGCAACACGCTGTCTCTTATCGGATCCCGCTGGATATTGGAGATCAGTGTTGGAATAGATTCTTGATCAAGCGAAACATAAATAATTCCGGTTGCCCGGGCTTTTTTGTAAGCTTGGATAAAGTTTTTCACAGTCATTGAAATAGATCGCGAGGCAAAGTCACGGCCAAATATATTGGCCGGAATAATACCTTCTTTGCGTAATTTTCTGACCTTTTTACCGGTTTCGCGGCGAAGCGTGGTTGAGAGAACTATTTTATCCGAGGAACCTTTTTTTTGGGTGGCCATATTACTCTTTATAAAACTCGATAATAAAAATTTTATCCGAACTGATGGTGGTATTATAGAGTATCCGGCGATCCTTGACAAGAGGAGAGAAATTCTCCCGAGAGACATACAGATTACTAGGTAACTTAATATTTAACTGAAAATCAGAGTTGGGCGAACCGATCTGTTTTTGGAGAACCAGTTGATACGTACCGCTACCCCGAGAAAACTTTTGAGAAAGAAAGTACTCGATTTTAATCTCGGATTCCGACTGGGGGGGGACTTCTGAGAGGAAACCGATAATTTTGTATTCTTCATCCCGCTGATCGAATTCCTCAACCAGGGTATTGTTCTGGGTGATTTTACGAACCGTGGAATGGAGAGGTAGGAGAATCTGGAGATAATTTTTATATCGGCCACCGGGAAAGACATCGGCAAACGAATTATTTTTATATTTTAATGTCAAAACGTGCGAGATGGTGCCGTCTTCACCGATCGATGTAGCCAGGGCAATCGGCCGAGTGATGTAGAAATTGGCTTTGTTGACGCCCAGATTAGCATCAAACGGGAATAAGAAATCAACAATACAGTTGCCTTGATTATTTTGAGAGCAGGTTGGCGAAAGGGTTCTACCTGACCAATAAAGCTCATCAAAACTCTGTTGAACTTGCGGATTATCCACATATATCACCATCTGTTTTTCATCAAGAGATTTTTTAACCATCTCAAACAGTTTTAGGGGAGAGGTGTCGGCGATAGTTAGTATTAATTGATTCATGACACTTCCTAAGAAACGTTTTTTTTGCTGAGAGCCTGGAAAAAATTCGCTTTCAGCATAGAGTTGGGCTTTCAGATAAAAGTTATCTTTGTTGACGGTTTCTTGAAAGTCCGGAATGTCCAGATCACCAGTGGCTTGGAGCAAGTTTTGGATGGCCGAGGTAGTCAGCAGTATCCCGCCGTCTAAGTTGTCAATGCCCATCTCATTATCCAGGAAAAATTTCGCTTTCTGATAATTTTGGTAAAAATCAGGTGAAAAAGCCGAGTCGCGGAAAAACCAATTTGGTTGATTAAGATACTTAGCAATAGCATTAGGAGGAGAAACGTGATCAGTCAACTGTCCGTCGGCGTCGTAGACATCATATATTTGGATATCAACTACCGCATAGTTTTTTACAGTCACCAAAGCAAATGAACCGATAAACCCGCCTCCCGGCCGCAGCTCCATATTGTTAGCAAACATCAGTAAATAAGTTTTATTTTCGTTTTTGGCCATTAGAGAATCCAAGTGAGGCAGAATGGTGTTTAAGGCGGTCAAAGTCTTAGATAGGTCTGTAAGCTGTTTTTTTATGGCTTTTAGACTGCTATTCCAGATAGGCATTTTGTCAGCGATAATATTCATGTTGTCTTTGAGAGAGGAAAAGTCGGAAAGTACTGCTTGTTTTTGCTTCAAAAACGTCGCTTCTTCATTGCGGGTCCGCTGGCTTGTGAAAAGCGCCGAAAGCATCGGGTTGAGATGATTGTAAAGTTTAATGGAAGTAAAAACAGCTTGGTTAGTTGCATAGTTGAGTTCAAAGACATTGTCTGGGACCTGCGCAATGGAAAATAACAAGAGTGTTGGACGGCTGAAAACATATAGAGACTGGCCAATATCAAGAGAACTTGCCGCTGCTGTTGCATATGTCTGGCTTTGAGGAACATTTTTTGCCATCAGGGCGTGGCCAGCCCAAACATTTAAAAAACTAGCTAAGATAAGAGGCGGGATAAATAAGACATGAAGAATGGCAAGTCCGATGAAGCTATAAGTGATCAGTGTCTTTGGTTTTGTGAGAGTTGCTATTAACTGTTTGAAAGTCATTTTGGCCACTTTTCGAGGCTGAATCGTTTTTTTTGAAGATGTCAACTTGGGGTGAAAAATGTGTAAAAATGTTTCTTGACTGCGGGAAAAAGCAAACCAAAGTATAGAGTCGATATCGTCTTTGAGAAACGAGGGTGCTGTTTCAAGACTAATAACTTTTAAATGTTTTACTCGGTTTTCATCAATATATCTGCTGATAGCTTGAGCTTCTTTGGTTTTGTGAAAAAGAAGAAAGATAAATTTTTGAGAAGGATTTAAAGAAACAAATTCTGGTAGATGAAGAGGTGCCTCATCAATAAAAAAGACCGCTGAGTAGATAGATAGGTTTTCCGGCGTATCCGGAGAAATGAATATCGAAATATCAAATTTAGCAATTTCTGATTTCAGAAGCTGCAAGAAACGTGAGTTATGTTGGGCAATTAGGAGAATTTTTTGTCTAGAGGAGGCGATTTCTGTCCGGAGTTTCATAAGAATATAGTTATAGTATACCCACCGTAGTTCAATTTGCAAAAGCGAAGTGAACGTACGGAGGGTTATGCCGCTGAAAGATGAAATGTTTTTTTTGCAATTTCATCTGAAAGCGGTATATAATGCTAGTTGATGAAAAATAACATTTTGAGTTTGTCGGAGCTCAATTTACTGACGAAATCGATCTTTGGTAAGAAAGTAGTTTTGGTCGGGGGTTGCTTTGATCTTTTGCATTGGGGCCATGTGACTTTTTTAGAAAAGGCAAAAAAACAAGGGGACATTTTGGTTGTGATGCTTGAGTCAGACGAATTTATCAAAAAACAAAAAAAAAGGAGACATGTCCATAATCAGCAGCAAAGAGCTCAGATCTTAAGAGAACTACGCGTTGTGGACTATGTCATACTATTACCCTATTTTTCAAAAGACAACGATTATTCTAATTTGGTTGAGACGATCAAGCCCGACATTATCGCCGTCTCAGAAAAAGATCCAACCATAAGTAAAAAGAAAGAACAAGCAAATAAAATAAATGCCAAAATTGTTGTGGTGACACCATTATTAATTCGCTTCTCAAGTAGCGTTATTCTACCTCATGCAGACCTTTCTGGCGATTGACATTCCTATCAATATGCAATCAAAGCTGGCGAGTCAGCTGCGGTTAATTAAAGAAGATTATCCGCAGTTTAGTTGGGTGCCTAAAGCCAATTTCCATATCACTATCCGTTATTTTGGAGAGGTGAATAATGTGGAAAAGCTGAAAAAAAAGTTGGATCTGGCACTGTTTGATGTCCCGGCATTTTATCTATATTCGCAAGGCGCGGGAGTTTTTATTCAGCGGAGGATCCTCCTGCACATCCTCTTTCAAAGACAAAAAACCCTGGAAGCGCTGGCTGAGAAAGTAGACATTGCAGCGGAAGGGGTACGGTATTCCGAAAACCCCCCGTTTGTTCCCCATCTGACAATTGCCAGATATAAGATTCCGTCCCGTCAGCAGTATTTACATTTAAAAAAGAAGCTTGAACATTTGGATATTGATATCGAATTTCCTGTAGATAAGGTTGTTCTATATCAGAGTATCTTTCATGCTCAAGCTCCGGAGTATAAGCAAATTGCTGAATTTCCTTTGATAAAAGATTAACCCTTTTTGGGTAAAATTTTGAACATGCCTGTTCCACAAACTCCGCAAACTCCTTTCATCGCTCTTCTTTCTTTTCCGCCTTTACCCATTGTGGTCTCAGTCGCATTTTTCATCTCTCTTTTGGCTTTGCATTTAACACAGTAAGCTTCCATTGATATATCACCCCCTTTCCAAAAAATTAAAATGTAATTGCTCTTAACACACCTTGAGCGTTAAGCATATATAGAATAGCCTGTAAAGTCAATATGCCAGCGATTATAACAAGGCTTTTTTGGAAATCACGCTTAAAATACAGTTTGGTCTTTTCGAGTTCCGGATCCAGATGGGAGGCTGGTTTTTTTTCCGCAATCTGAGTTTGCGCCTTCATAACGGTCTTAACTTTTGCTGGCTGGGATATGGTTTTAGTCACTTGGGGAGGAAAATTTTTTGTCTGTTGTTTTTTCAGTTTGTGAAGTTTCACCGCTAGCTTGTCCCTTCTTGTTTTCCTTGGCATGCCAAATTGTAACCATATTGACACGATTTTGTAAAGAGGTTAAAATGAAGATCGTTAAAATTTTTTACGCAGTATGTTGACTCAAAAGAAAGTTTTTATCTTTGCACTAGTATTTTTTGTACTTTCCGCCTTTGCTTCTTATAGCTATTTTTCCGTCACCTCTGCCGGTCAGGTCGATCAGAGTTCATATAAAAATCCGGCAAGTGATAACATAGTGACCAGTAGCGATATTGCGCCCAACGACCCAAAAACCGAAGAATGTCCGTTAAACGGCCAGCTGTATTCCAAAGCGCAAAGAGCCCTGTGGGACAAGCGAAGACCCTTGGGTATTATGGTGCAAAATAATGCCGAGGCCAGACCGCAATCTGGTTTATCATCAGCTGACGTTTTATATGAGGTAGTAGCAGAAGGCGGCATCACCCGTTTTTTGACCATCTTTTACTGTCAAAATCCCAAGATAGTGGGCTCTGTCAGATCGGCCCGTGTTTATTACATTACATTACTTCAAGGCTATGGCAATTATCCATTATATGCTCACGTCGGCGGTGCCAATACCCCCGGACCAGCCGATGCCTTGGGAGAGATAGGCGATTTGGGTTGGGTTGGGTATAATGACCTAAATCAGTTTTCGGTACCTTTTCCGATATTTTGGCGTGACCCTGACCGATTACCAGGAAGGGCAACAGAGCATACTGTTTACGCGGACACCAATAAGCTGTGGCAGTACGCGGCTGAAAAAAGAGACTTGACCAATGTCGATGAAGAAGGCATTTCGTGGGATGAAGATTTCGCGAAATGGACCTTTAAAGACGATGCTAAAGCAATTGACCGCGGTAATGTCAATTTTATTAGTTTTGGTTTTTGGGAACAGTTTGCTTCCGACTATAACATTATCTGGAAGTATAATAAAGAAGCTAATCTTTATCAGAGAGAAAACGGCGGTAAAGAACACATCGATTTTAATACCAAGAAACAACTTACAGGCAAAGATATCGTAGTTATTTTTGCTGATGAGCGAGCAGCCAACGACGGCTACGAAAACGGTCAGCATCTGTTATATGATTTACAGGGTACTGGAGACGCGCTAATCTTTCAGGATGGACAAGCGATTGAGGGCACATGGAATAAGAAGAAACCAACTACCAACATGACTTTTTCCGACGAAAACGGTAAAGAAGTCGAGCTGGTTCGCGGCCAGGTCTGGGTTGAGATTTTGCCAACCGGGAACAAAGTGTCTTATGGCAAAACCATGAGCGAGATCACCAAGCCAGCAACAGATAAAAGTCAAAAGTCGGGAGGTAGTCAAACGGCCGAATAAGATTGACATTTAAGATATTTTTATCATGCTCGAACACATCATCCCTTCTAAAGCCAGGCGTAAAATCATGCAGCTTTTTTTCCAACATCCGCAGGATTCTTATTATTTGCGAGACATCGTCAGGCGGGTTAAAGAAGAAGTGAACGCTGTCAAACGCGAGCTTGATATTCTTACCGAAGGCAAAGTGCTTTTACGGGAAAAAAGATTAAATAAAGTTTTTTACTCGCTTAGTAAAAATTATATTTTTTATGATGAGTTTTTACGCATTTTTACAAAAACTAACAATCTGGCAGTGTTAATTTACAAAAATCTACCCAGAATCGGAAAAGTGAAATTTATTTCCTTATCAACAAATTATCCAAAAAGACAAGAAATCAAGGAAGACGAGATCTATCTATTGTTTGTGGGAGTGATTGTTGCTCCCGAGGTGTCATCCATCGTCAAGCAGGTTGAGGAGGAATTTGGCCGGGAGATCAATTACACCATTATGACCGAAGACGAACTGCAGTTTCGGAAAAAAAACAACGATCCTTTTATCTGGCGTTTTCTTAAACAAGCCAAGATTATGTTAGTCGGGACAGAGGAGGAACTGCTGAAATGAAGATTCTCTGGTATCTGCTGGTGATTACGATTACCTTCCTTATTATCTGGATCGATTTACCAGAAAATCTGCCTGTTCGTTTCCAAATCAGGAGTCTCAAGGTTAACCAAACCATCAATCCGTTAACAATCGATCTTTTTAATCATAGTATTAAAAAAGAGTTTCGTACCAAACTGGGGCTTGACCTTAAGGGTGGCAGCCATTTGGTGTTTGATGCGGACACTGCAAAAATAAAGCCGGAAGATCTGCAGGATGCGTTAAACTCCACCCGCGACATTATTGAAAAACGGGTGAATCTGTTTGGTGTTTCCGAGCCGGTTGTGCAGACAGTTAAATCGGGCAGTCAGTACAGAATTACCGTTGATTTGCCCGGACTGCAAGATGTGTCAGAAGCTGTTGGCCTGATCGGCCAGACCGCCAGCCTGACTTTCAAAGAAAGCGGAACAATGTCGGCAAAAGTGGCGACTCAATATGCGCAGTTTAAAGATTATTTTGAACTGACCAAAGATACCGGACTGGTAGGTAAGCATATCAAAAAAGCCACAGTGGACTTTAACTCTCAAAACGGACAGCCTCAGGTGGCGCTTAGCTTTAATGAGGAAGGAAAAAAACTATTTGGCGAAATCACCACCACCAATGTCGGTAAAAAGGTAGGAATTTTTATAGATCAATTTTTGATATCTGCGCCGGTCGTCCAACAGCCTATTACCGACGGTAATGCAGTAATATCGGGCAATTTTACTTTGGAGACAGCCAAACAACTGGCGATAGCCATCAACTCAGGCGCGCTACCAGTCTCGGTGAAGCTGGTTGAGCAGCGTAATGTTGGCCCGTCTTTGGGGGAGACCGAGATCCAAAAGAGCGTTACTGCTGGTATGGTAGGTCTTTTTCTGGTGATGTTATTTATGGTTATCTATTATGGGAGATTGGGTGTTATTGCTTGTCTTGCTCTTGTTATTTATGGTTTGATATCTTTTGCGATATTTAGAGCAATACCGGTAGTGCTGACTTTGCCAGGTGTGGCTGGTTTTATATTGTCAATTGGCATGGCGGTTGATTCCAATATTCTTATTTTTGAGCGAATCAAAGAAGAGCAGAGAAAGGGAAAAGAGTTTGAAATAGCGGTGCGTTTGGGATTTGGCCGGGCGATTGACGCCATCAAAGACGCCAATATTACTACGCTTCTGGTAGCTTTTATTCTTTTTAATCCGTTAAATTGGGAATTTTTACCACAGTTTGGGATGGTAAGAGGTTTTGCTCTGACCCTGGCTATTGGCGTTGCCACTAGTCTGTTTACCGGTGTTGTGATTACCAAACGACTGATTCGGGTATTTTATAAACAGAAATTAAACGATAAATAGTCATTAAAAATTGAAAATAGAAAATTAAGAGTGATTTTATCTTAAAACTTAAATCTAATAACTCAAATCCACAACCAAAAACTGTTTATCTTAACCCAAGATTTGTGATTTATGATTTAAGATTTAAGTTGTGGATATTAATTTTGAGATCTAAGTTTTGAGTTTGGATTAAATCTTATGGTTGATTTTCTCAAATATACTAAAGTTTACGCGATTATTTCTGCACTGGTGATATTTGCCGGTGTTTTTTCCATTGTCAACTGGGGCTATCGTTATTCGATTGACTTTGTCGGCGGGACAAACCTGGGTTATCAAATCAATAAAGATATCCCGCAGGACCAGATCAGAAAGCTTATAGAAAAGCAAAAGGTCAGCGTTTTGGAGACCCGTAAAAACGGACAAACATATTCCATCAGGACTAAAGCAATTAATGAAAAGCAGGAACTGGCAGTACGGACAGCTTTGGAAAATCAGTTTAAGATAAAGGTAAACGTCTTAAGATCAGAAACAGTGGGCCCAACGATCGGTAAGGAAACTATTCAAAAAACTACTATTGCCTCAGTCATTGCGGTAATTGGAATCCTGTTTTATATGAGTTATGCGTTTAAGAACGTCAATTTTGCGCTGGCGGCTATTGTGGCGCTGATTCATGACGTATTAGTGATGGTCGGCAGTTATTCCCTGATGTCTCATTTTTTTGGTGCTGAACTAGACACGCTTTTTGTCACCGCCCTTCTTACCACCATGTCATTTTCCGTGCACGATACCATCATTGTTTTTGACAAGATTCGCGAGTACACAAAGACAAAGGGAAGAGGCGAGATAGAGGAGTATGCTAATATAGCGCTGACTGAGACGTTGGTTCGTTCGCTTAATAACTCCATGACCATAGTATTTATGCTTTTAGCCCTGGTACTGCTTGGCGGATCAACTGTCCGCTTTTTTGCCGCTACACTTCTAATCGGTACAATCACCGGTACTTATTCGTCGCCGTTTGTGGCAACGCCAGTGGCCGTGTGGCTGGAGAAGAGGAAAAAGTAATTCACTTCCTCAGAGTCAATCTAACTGCGTGAGAATAAAATCGACGATTTTTTTTGATATGTTCTTGGAAGTTCATATTGCTGGTAAAATTATAGCAGAAATGGAAATATTAACTTTTTCACTCGGGCAGCTGCAGGCCAACTGCTATTTGGTGATTGAAGACAAACAATGTCTGATTATTGATCCGGCCGATTCGGCGGAATTTATCCTAGAAGAAATCGCGCGGCGAAGTCTTCAGCTAATTGGTTTACTGGCGACTCATGGTCATTTTGACCATCTGATGGCCGTTGGCGAGATACAATTATCTTTTCCTAAACTACCTTTATATATTCATCCCAAAGATAATTTTTTAGTTAAAAGGTTAAATGAAACGGCAAAGTATTTTTTGGGTCAAAAAACTGAGGTTGTCTTGCCACAAAAGTGCGAGCCGTTAGCAGAAGGTCAACTGGCCATTGATAATTTTAAATTTCAAGTGATTTTTACTCCCGGTCACACGCCGGGAGGGTGCAGTTATTATTTCCCCAAAGAGGCAGTTGTTTTTACAGGGGATACATTATTTAGTAACTCAATAGGCAGATATGACTTTTCCTACAGTAGCAAAGGCGCGTTAATAAAATCAGTCGAAAAAATTTTGAGATTGCCGGAGACAACGACTATTTATCCCGGGCATGGTGAGGTCACCTTAGTCCAAACAGAAAAAGTCGGGGGATATTAGGCATTTTTTGGAAATTGTTTGATCCTAGAAAGCAGTTTACTACGGTCATTTTTTATTTTGTCTTCCACCACTTCCTCAAACACCCGTTTGAGTATGGCGCCGACCTGCGGGCCGGGTTTGACGCCAAGCGTCCTCATCACATCATGTCCGTCGATTTTCAGGTCAGTCACTTTAAAAGGCTCTTTTTGCACCTCAATTAACCGTTTTTTAAACAGCTCATACCGCCAGGACGTGGGTTTGGCTCCTGAACCTAATCTGTCTCCGGTTCGCAAAGCCAGCATGTTCTCCAGATTATTTTTCCCAACTTCGCGGATAAAGCGGCGGACTGCTTTGTCAGTCTGCAGTTCGCTAACCGTAAACTGATGGTATTTCACAAGGAGCACTAATCGATCTTTTTCCTTGTTGGAAAGCCTAAAGCGCTCAGCAATCTCTAGGGCTTGTTTGGTGCCAACTACCTCGTGATTGAAAAATGTGATCAGTTGGCTTGTTGGATCTTTCCGGTAAGTCTTGGCTTTGCCGATATCGTGAATCAGGGTAGCAAACCGCGTGATCACATCGTCTGACGGGCAATGTTTGAGGGACATTACCAAATGAGTCCCGACATCATAAACATGGTGTCTTAATGGGCTTTTTTGTTGAATTGCAAAACAGACGTCAAGCTCGGGTAAGATGTATTTTAATAATTGTGAAGTGCGCAAAAACAACACTCCTTCGGCCGGGTGCTTGGACGACAAAATTTTAAAAAATTCTTCACGAATTCGCTCCCAGGAAACATGTTTGATAAGCGGGGCGTTTTTACTGATCGCTTCGCGGGTTTTCTCCTCAATCATAAATCCCAACTGTGAGGCTAATCGGACTGCCCGCATGAGCCGAAGCGCATCCTCGCCAAACCGTTTGTCCGGATCACCAACTGCTACAATCAATTTTTTTTCCAGATCTTGGCGGCCAAAAAAAGGATCAATGATATTTTTGCCATCATAGGCTATGGCGCTGATGGTAAAATCGCGGCGGGCAAGATCTTCTTTTAGATCGTCTGACCACTCGATTTTTTCCGGATGCCGCTTATTGCCGTAGTTAGATTCGCGGCGGAAGGTGGTGACTTCAAAAACGAAGTCATCTGCGTCTATCTTTTGCGGTATTCCCACAGTGCCAAACTGGTTATTGTAAAAACCATCAGGAAAGATTTGGAGAATTTGATCAGGTGTGGCATTGGTGGTAAAATCCCAGTTTGACACAGGTTCCTCAAGGAGTAGGTGACGCACAGCACCTCCTACAACATAGATCTGAAATCCATCTTTTTGAAATACCTTAAGAAAGTCGGTAACGAATACTGGTAATTTAGTCATGCAGATATTATAAACGACTTTGTTTGGAACTTGTTTAGTATAGCGTTTACTGGTTATATAATAGCTGGCGGACTTTGTCCAAAGTACGATGATATATAGGGCATTTAGTCTTTTTCAAGGCATGATTGATACTCATCCATTTGGCGTCGTAATATTCTTTTTTGCTAAACTGAAAGGGGATCGTATCCTGCATGTATATTAAATACCAGAAATCATAATGTGTCCGACAACTGAGGCGAGGATTAGAAATCTTTAATATTGTGAGGTTAAATAGTATATGTGCTTCGTTTGTTAATGGGTGGTGCAGTTCTTCTATCATTTCCCGACTGACAGTCTCTGTAGGTTGTTCATTTCCTTCAATGTGTCCACCCGGAGGAATCCAGTCAGCAGCTTTTTTATGATGACCCAAATAAATTTGTCTAGAAGGTAAATGGAGAGGTAAAAAAAACACGCAAAGATGCGATTTGGAATTTGTCTTTTGCACATGGTATTTGTTTAGTTGAATAAAATTCAAAAATTGTCGCCGCGTTTTTGGATCGGTTTTTCCTGATACTAAGTCAACCAAACTGAGAAAGTGTTTTTTCATTTATTATTTGCCAATGATTTTAAAATGTCGATGTTTTGCTTGTCTGGACCTTGATTGTCAAAACCCGGCGTTTCGATAATAAACGGTAGATTTTTAGTTTGCGGATGATTTATGAGGATGCGGAAAGATTCCAAACCTATTTTTCCTTGCCCGATGTTTTCATGGCGGTCACGAAGTGCACCAAACTCGTCTTTACTGTCATTCACGTGCCATAGCTCCAGTTTGTCAAGACCGACTTTATGGTCAAATTCCGCCAAGAAATGGTCAAGTTTAAGCTTGGTTGACAAGTTATAACCGGCGGCATGTAAATGGCAAGTGTCCAGGCAAACCATTACTTGTGGCTCATTCACATCGTGTACAATCCGGCCAATCTCCTCTATGGTCTGGCCGATTTTCCGGTTACCGGCATTCTCGATGATAAATAGTGTTTGCTTGGGTGTTTGTTTTAATACCTCTTTGATATTGCTGATCAAAATCTGATATTTTTCCTGATTGACATCTTCCTTAAATGAACCTAGGTGAACAACACTCCCTTTAATACCCATTTTGGCGGCTAGGCAAAGCTCGTTGATAAGGCTTTTTTTGGAAAGTCGGCCCACTTGGCCATTGTTTGCCAGATTAATAAGATAAGAGGCGTGGAAATAAACTGGGGTAATCTGAAGCTTATTTTTTTCAATAATAAATTGTTGTATTGTCGGCTCATCAACTGAAGCAAAACTCCAACTGCGGGGAGAGGAAGAAAAAATCTGCAAGGTATTGCCGCCTTTTTGGGCGATTCTTTGCATGGCCATATGGTAACCACCGGCAATCGATTGATGTGCACCGATTTTCCTTGTCATACTGTAATAATATCTAAAATATTTGGCGATATCTGTCACATATGGCAATAAGCGATCTACTGCCTGGTAATTGGGTAAAGCAATTTCCCGCTTGACAAATATTAGCAGACTTATTATATTATTGCTAATAATTTCGTCAAAGGCTCACTTAATACGAGCCTAGACGCCAATAATATGGAAGATATTACCCAGAGACAGATTGATATTTTAAAGGTCATTATTCAAGAATATACAGCTACCGGCGAGCCGGTGGGATCGGAGGTCGTCGAGAAGAAATATAAACTGGGTATATCGCCGGCTACCATCCGCAACGAGATGGTTGATCTTTCCAAGAAAGACTACCTAAAAAAAACCCATTTTTCATCAGGTCGGGTACCATCAGCTAAAGGTTTCCGTTTCTATATCAAAAACCTGATGCATGAAAAAGAGTTGTCCACCATCGACGAGGTGGCCTATAAAAACAGCATCTGGGATGACAGAACCGAGACACATCGTCTGCTTTCCCACGCTACTAAAACATTAGCCGCACGCACTGGGCTTATATCTTTATCAACCACCAGTAGCGGTGATCTATATTATTCGGGTGTTGGTAATTTACTTAATAAAGAAGAATTTTTCAATCTGGATTTATCAAAAAGTCTGTTTGAACTTTTAGACGAAGGCAATTTCTGGGATGGAATACTTAGACATTTTTACGTATCTGAAGAAGATATTATGTTTATGCTAGGGGAGGAAGATTTTCGCAGCCCGGAATTTGAGTCTTGTGCCAGTATTTTTGGCGAGTTTGAAGGCGCTAATATTAAAGGCATTATCGGAGTAGTGGGGCCAAAAAGAATGTTGTGGGACGAAGTGATGCCACAGGTAAGGTATATCTCCAGTTTGTTGGGCGAGATTATCCGTCAGCAAAAAGCATAAATACAGAATAAGCAAGTTAAACTAATATTAATCGGTTTTATCGTATGCAAGATAAGCAAAAAAAAACAGAGAAGGAACATATTCAGGAAGCTAAGTATCACAAACCGGCGGTGGGTAAACCTGGACACGATGCGCATTTAGTTCAAGAACTGAGTAAGCTAAAACAAGAGTTGACAGATAATAAAAATCGTTATCTTCGCGCCCTGGCCGATTATCAAAATTTGGAAAAACGAGTCAACGAGGAAAGGCAAGAGGGGCAAAAACAGGCGGTTATGCAGGTGTTAAATCGCTTATTTCCGGTTCTTGACAATTTAGAAAAGGCCGAAGTATTTATCAAAGATCCGGGGTTGAAAATGGTCAAAGACAGTTTGGCGCAGGTTTTGGCTGATTTCGGTTTACAAAAACTGGAAGTTTTAGGCAAAGAGTATGATCCTTTTTTTGCTGAGGCGGTGGAGATAGTCCATGGCGAAAAAGATAACCAGGTAATTGAAGTGTTACAGGCTGGATATCAGCTAGGCAAAAAAGTAATTAGACCGGCTCGAGTAAAAGTCAGCAAAAAAATTACTCAGGATAAGCAAGAAAAAGTCATTAAAAATTCTGTCTAAAAGACAGCACAAAATATTACTATGTCCAAAACTATTGGTATTGATTTAGGAACAACTAATTCAGCGGTGGCCGTGATGGAAGGAGGCGCTCCCAAAATCATCTATTCGCAGGAGGGAAGAAACGTCATTCCTTCGGTGGTGGATCCGGTTAAAAGAATTGTCGGCGATGTCGCCAAACGGCAGATTGTTATCAATTCCAGCCGCACCTTATTTTCTATAAAACGCCTGATGGGCAGAAAATACAATGACGAATCGGTACAAAGGGATATTAAATGGTTGCCGTATAAAATAAAAGAGGGAAGGGAAGGGATGGCGGTGGTTGAAGTTGAAGGTAAACTATTTACACCCCAAGAAATTTCCGCTTTGATTCTTCAGAAAGTCAAATCTGACGCTGAGGCTTATCTAGGTACCAAAATAGAAAAAGCAGTAATTACGGTACCGGCCTATTTTGATGACGCCCAAAGACAGGCCACCAAACAGGCAGGTGAGATCGCCGGGTTAAAAGTCGAACGCATACTTAACGAGCCAACAGCAGCGGCTTTAGCTTACGGACTTGATAAAAAGCATAGCCATACGATTGCTGTTTATGATTTGGGCGGAGGGACTTTTGATATTACTATTTTGGAACTGGGTGAGGGTGTGTTCCAAGTCAAATCCACTAATGGAGACACGCATCTGGGAGGAGATGACTTTGACAAAGTGATTTTGGATTATATTGCTGATGAGTTTAAAAAAGAACATGGAGTTGATCTGCGTAAAGATCCGCAAGCTACCCAGCGTCTTAAAGACGCGGCTGAAAAAGCCAAGATTGAACTGTCCTCTTCTATGGAAGCAGAGATCAATCTGCCGTTTATAACGGTCAGAGAAAATCAGCCTCAGCACTTGGTAATTAAGCTGACCCGTTCCAAGCTAGTATCTTTAGTGGGTGATCTAATTGAGCAGACTTTTGACCCGGTCAGAAAAGCCCTAAAAGACGCGGGTATTGATAAAAGTAAAATTGATGAAATTGTGATGGTGGGTGGAATGACCCGTATGCCCAAAGTGTATGAGAGAGTGAAGGAATTTTTCGGCAAAGACCCCAACCGCAGTGTGAATCCGGATGAAGTAGTAGCAATTGGTGCAGCAGTGCAGGCAGGAATTTTGGGGGGAGAAGCAAAAGATGTAGTTTTACTAGATGTGACACCTCTTACCTTGGGAGTAGAAACATTAGGTGGCGTGACGACCCCTCTTATCAACCGCAATACTACTATACCCACCTCCAAAAGCGAGGTGTTTTCCACCGCTGCCGATAATCAGACACAGGTAGGGATTCACATTTTACAGGGAGAGAGACCTCTGGCGCGGGATAACAAGTCGCTTGGTCAGTTTATTTTGGATGGTATTCCGCCGGCCCCGCGAGGAGTGCCGCAGATTGAGGTAACTTTTGACCTTGATGCCAACGGTATTCTGACTGTTAAAGCCAAGGATAAAGCCACCGGCAAAGAGCAAAGCATTAAGATTACCGGCTCCACGGGACTAACCAAAGATGAGATTGAAAAAATGAAAAATGAGGCTGAGAAAAATGCGGATGACGATCAAAAAGAAAAAGAAAAGATCGAAAACCGCAATAAAGCCGATAACATGATTTATGTTGCGGAAAAGTCATTAAAAGACGCCGGCGACAAAGCACCCGTTGATATTAAAAAAGCAGTAGAGGAAAAGATAAAAGTCCTGAAAGACACTCTGGGAAAAGGCAGTGCCGCGGAAATTGAAACTAAAACCAAAGAGCTGTCTGAGGCCTTGCAGAAAATCGGGCAGGGGATGTATGATCAAAATGTCAAAACTCAAAACTCAAATGTCAAAAAAGAAGATAAAAATGAGGAAAATAAAAAAGACAAGAAAGACGTAGAGGAAGGCGAGGTAGTAAGTTAACATTAGAGGGCAGTGGAGGAGTAAAGAAGCTCTGCTATAATGTGTGCTTCGACATATGAAAGACTACTATGCTATTTTAGGCGTTGCTAAAAATGTTTCTGAACAAGAGATCAAAGCCGCTTATCGCAAGCTGGCGCTTGAGTGGCATCCTGATCGAAATAAATCCCCGGAAGCTAATGAAAAGTTCAAACAAATTAATCGCGCTTATGAAGTGCTTTCCAATCCGGAAAAAAAGCAGATGTACGACCAAGTGGGGTATGAGGCTTTTGAAAAAAGCGGGTCAGGTGCCCAGGGTCGCGGTAATGAGCAGGGTCCTTTTACTTACTATACCAATTTTGGCGACGAAGGCATTAATTTTGACTTTGGTGGGGCGGACCCTTTTGAAATATTTGAACAATTTTTCGGCTTTCGTTCACCATTTAGTGGTGGCCGAGGCAGAAGGACGAAGCGCCGAAATGCCTACGAGATGGAGCTGACTTTTGAAGAGGCGGTTTGTGGTGTTGAAAAAACCACCGTCATTGAGGGAAAACAGAAATCTATCAAAATTCCGGCTGGCGTTGATAGCGGGACACAGATCCGATTTGCGGATTTTGATGTGGTAGTGCGGATACGTCCCCACTCTTCCTTTAAGCGTGAAGGTCAAGATATATATTTGGAAAAAGATCTGACTTTTCCGCAGGCGGCTTTAGGCGCGGTGGTTGACATTCCTACTATCAACGAGTCAGTCAAATTACGCGTTCGCCCTGGGACCCAGTCGGGTACGGTTGTCAGATTAAGAGGGCAGGGGATACCATACCCGCAGTCGCAGCAGAAAGGGGATCAGTATGTGGTTTTTAAAGTGGACATTCCTCAAAGATTATCCGGCAATGCCAAAAAATTGATCGAAGAACTGCAGGATGAGTTATAAAATGATCAATGGATATTCAGACAAAAATTCAAAATCTCCCTAAGTATAAGATCACTTTAGAGATAAAAGCGGCGATTAATCATTATTTCCAAAATAAAGGCTATCTACAGATTGATTTACCGGTATTATCACCGGCACTTATTCCTGAAAGTTATCTGGAAATATTTGAAACAGAGTTTAGGTATTTGGATATGAAAAAAAAGCTATACTTAACACCTTCTCCCGAACTTTTTCTCAAACGGTTAATCGGCCAGGGGATTGGAAACTGTTATTATCTGGGAAAGACTTTCCGCAACAGCGAACCCAATTCGAGTCTGCACTTACCGGAGTTTACCATGCTTGAGTTTTATAAGGTAGGTGTGGGGTATAAAGATCTAGCCACCGAAATCTTAGAGTTATTGCGCTATATTGCCAGATGCATTTCCGGTTCCGCCTACTCTTTTATTTACCAGGGAGAGAAAATATCCTTGGCCAGGTGGGAGGAATTGACTTTGGCCGAGGCGTTTGCAAGGTGCTCGGGAATATCGGGAAGCGATTTATTTGTTGAAGATAAATTTTTACAAAAAGCAAAAACAAAGGGGTATAATACAAGCGGATTCTCGTATGAAGACATTTTTTCTCAGATTATTGCTCAGGAGATTGAACCAAACTTAGGCAAGAATGGTTATCCAACAATGGTTTATGACTTTCCGCCGAAAATGGCCTCTTTAGCCAAACTATCTCCTGATAAAAAGATTGCTGAAAGAATGGAATTTTACATCGATGGGAAAGAGATCGGCGGCTGCTGCACTGAAGTTGACAACTGGCGAGAATATAAAAGCAGAAGCGCCCGCCATATGAAAAAAAGAAAAGAGATGGGATCAATCAATCATAAGGTAGATAACGAATTTGTTGAGGCGATAAAAGACGGCTTTCCACCTTGTACCGGAGCGGGAATAGGCGTGGACAGATTAGCGATGATTTTTGCCAACGCGAAGTCAATTGGAGAATTAAAATTGATTGAAGTTAGTTAGAGTTGTGTTTACAATTTACGACGTTAGAGGATTAGTCAGGAAAAGGGAGCGGTGACATTGTATAATAAAAGAATATCAAAGACAAACTATGACGCGGATTTCAGCTGGAAATTTAAAAAAAGGTGAATTTATTATCTATCAAAACGAAACTTGGCAGCTTCAGAAAGCCGAGTTTTACTCTCCCGGAAAAGGCTCGGCTCTAATGCGCGCTAAAATCAAAAATGTAATCTCAGGTAAAAATATTGACTACACTTTCAAGTCCAGCGAATATGTGGAAACCATTGAGGTTGAGAGTGTAGAAATGCAGTATTTATACAAGGATAATGAGAACGCCTATTATATGGATGAGCGGACTTATAACCAGTATACCGTTCCTCTTGCTGTAATCGGCGAGGCAATCAACTTTTTTAAAGAAGGAGAAAAAATGTTTGTCTATGTCCAAAATGAAAAACCACTATGTATCAGTCCACCGATGAGCGTTCGTTTAAGAGTGACAGAAACTGAAGACGGAGTCAAAGGAGATACGGTGAGTGGGGCAAAAAAAACCGCAATACTGGAGACAGGAGCTTCGATATTAGTGCCGTTATTTGTGAAGAAGGGCGACATCATTACTTTAAACCCCGAAATTGGTGAATATGTCGGAAGAGAGAAAGAAATATAAAACACGAAACATATAACATGCAACATTAGAAAGACACGGGATAAGATTAGTTATTCTTGTGTTACATGTTACATGTTTTGTGTTAAATGATCATGCTTTCAGTTGGAGAAATGCTACGCAAACGGCGGGAGGAAACAGGGATTACCCTCAAGCAGATTGAGAAAGAAATCAGAGTCCGGGAAAAATTCCTCAGATTTATCGAAGAAAACGACTGGCGGTATTTTGCCTCCAAAGTATATATTATCGGCATTATCAAAACCTACTCCAATGCCTTGGGTCTTGATCCGGCCAAGATGCTAGCCTATTTTCGCCGTGATTACGAAAAGCACGAGGATCTGCGGTTTAAAAAAAGAGTCAATGACAGTAGTTTTAATTTGGAAACTAAAAAAATTATTATGGGGGTGGTCGCGGGTATTATCTTGATATTTTCTGCCTATTTTACATATCAGGTCAAGCTTTATCTAACTCCCCCGAGTATTACAATCCTTAAACCCGATCAAACCACACTCAGGAATATGGAGAAAGTTCAGATAATGGGAAAGACTGAAAAGGAAGCTAATATCGTAATTTTTGGAGATAAAGTATTTGTTGATAGCGAAGGAGTGTTTACTTACGATTTTCCTTTAAAAAAAGGTCAAAATACTTTTATTATCGAAGTGACGGGAGCTAATGGTAAAAAGTCTATTCTGAAAAAACAATTCCTTTTGGAGTAGCGATCGCCTTTTTGCCCTTCTCCCCCAATTGTTTTTGCAACTCTTTCAAACTTTTTACAGTTTCTGAAGAAAACACCTGCGGAAGGGCGAGTCGTTTCGCTTCGGAAACAATTTTTTTTTCGCCATAGACTTGTCTGACTTCACCTAACAGTCCGACCTCTCCTACAAAAATCGACTTTGGTGGCAGGGGCAGATTTTTGATTGAAGAGATGAGAGAGGCGACTATACCTAAATCAGCAGCCGGAGATTTGATCTCCACACCGCCAACAACATTGACATAGATATCATAAGAATGCAGTGGTAGATTCAAGTGTTTGCGAATTACGGCCAAAAGCAGAAGGACCTTACTGTAGTCAACACCCTTCACTACTCTCCGTGGCATGGTTAAAATGCTTGGCGAGGCCAAAACCTGTATTTCAAAAAAGAGCGGCCTGCGGCCCTCCATGCTGCCAACAATCGCTTTACCCGGTACGTGGCCGGTGGTGTCTTCTAAGAAAGCCAGCGGATCGTTCACTTCCCGCAGGCCGCGTCCTGCCATCTCAAAAATTCCAATCTCATCAGTTGAGCCGAAGCGGTTTTTTTGTGCCCGCAAAACGCGAAAATGAGACACTCTTTCCCCCTCAAAATTAATGACAGCGTCTACCATATGTTCAAGAGTCTTTGGTCCGGCGATATCGCCGTCTTTAGTGACATGGCCGATGACGATAATAGGGATTTTATTTTCTTTGGCAAAACGGATCAGTTTGGCCGCGGTTTCTTTTAATTGAGTAATACTTCCGGGCTGGCCTTCGACCTCTTTTGAGTAGACGGTTTGGACTGAATCAATAACAATAACGTCGATTTTTTCTCTGATCTCGCGCGCGCCTTCGATAATACCTTCCACCTGCAAAGTATCTGAGAAAAAAAAGTTTTCCAATTGTATATTTAAGCGTTCGGCGCGATCTTTGACCTGTTCAGCAGCCTCTTCACCTGAGATATACAAGGTTTTCAAATTACTTAACGACTGCAGGATCAGCGTTGATTTGCCCACTCCCGGTTCACCAGTCAGAAGGACGATCTCTCCGCTCACAAAACCGCCGCCAAGTACCCGATCAAACTCAAACAGTCCAGTCTGCAAACGACCCTTAACCAAAGAAGGCACCTCGGTCAACGGCTTGAAAGTGAGTTTCTGGGTTTTTTCTTTACGTTTGTCTTTTTCATCTCTTTGCAAAACCAGGCTGTTCCACTGGTTGCAATCAGGACATTTGCCGATCCAGGAGGCCGAGCCGTAACCGCAGTTGGAACAGATATAAAATCCCATAGTCAAAGATATATAAAAGGCAAAATCTCAAATGCCAAAACTTAAAAAAAATATTTTAAGATTAAAAACACCTATATTTTACTTGGTGGCGGATCATTCTTCCACTATAAAATATTATTTAATTCTTCTTTTTACGCTTTGATTTTACCTACCTTTGTGCTACAATTACCGATATGGCAATAGTAAAAAGTGAGTTTGCACTAGCATTAAATCAGGTGGCTACTGAAAGAGGTATTACGGTTGATGAAGTCCTCTCTTCAATGGAAGCGGCGATTTTGGCCGCTTTTCATAAGGAATATCCAAATAAAATCGAAGATCCGATAACTGTAAAAGTCAACAAGGAAACTGGCGAAACGAAGATTGTGGAAGAGGGAAAAGACATTACGCCTCCTGGGTTTGGCCGGATTGCGGCTCAGACTGCCAGGCAGGTGATCATTCAAAAGATACGTGAAGCCGAGAAAAAAACCGTCATCTCGCATTATCGGGATCAGGTCGGTACAATAATCCGTGGACGAGTGATCCGCTACGACGGGTATAATGTCCATGTTGACATTGGTAAAGCAGAGGGTATTCTGCCTAAAGAAGAACAAATTAAAAATGAAAACTACTCAGTGAACACCAGTTTGATTTTTTACCTGAAAGGGATTGTCGAGGACCAGCAAGGATATTCGCGAATAGTTTTGTCAAGAATTGCTCCAGAACTGATCATCGAGCTTTTTAGGCGGGAAGTCCCGGAAATCGCAAGTCTTACCGTTGAGGTAAAAAAAGTTGTTCGCGAACCGGGCATGAGAGCGAAAATCGCTGTTTACAGCAGTCAAGGCGGAGTGGATCCGGTTGGCGCTTGTGTTGGCCAAAAAGGTGTACGAGTCCAGACGGTCACCGACGAGTTGGGCGGTCAGGAAAAGATCGATATTATTCAGTGGAATCCTGACATTAAGATATTTTTAATAAGCGCTCTTTCTCCAGCTAAGATAATTGAGGTGTCAATTGATGAAAAGACCAAGGTGGCTAAAGTGAAGGTCGAAGAATCACAAGCTCCCCTTGCTATTGGTAAAGGAGGCATTAATGTCAATCTGGCTTCGCGTTTAACTGAGCTGGATATTGATATTACCCAGACCACATCTTCGTCAAAAAAAACGCTACCGAAAGAAAATACTACTGACAAAATTGCTCCTAAAGACAAGGTTAAATAACCATTTTTATCATTGATAATCTTTTGAAAACTATGGTCAGACCGCCGGTTGTTGCTATATTGGGACATGTGGATCATGGAAAAACCACTCTTTTGGATTTTATCCGCCACAGCCGAATCGCTGCCAAGGAATACGGTGGTATCACCCAAAGAATCGGCGCCTACGAGATTGTTACAGGAATAAAAGGCTATCCTACAGACAAGATCACTTTTATTGATACTCCGGGTCATGAGGCATTTTCTCAACTGCGATCCCGCGGGGCAAAGGTAGCTGATATCGCCTTACTGGTGGTTGACGCTAAAGATTCGTTAATGCCCCAGACCGTTGAGTCAATCTATCACATCAAAAACGCTAAGATTCCCTTTATTGTGGTTTTAAACAAGATGGATCTGCCTGAAGCCAATCCCGAAAAAGTAAAAAGAGACCTGTTAAAATACGAGGTCGTAACCGAAGATAAAGGCGGCAAAGTTCCGGTTCTTCCGATCTCGGCCAAAACAGGCAAAGGAGTTTCTGACCTGCTGGAATCCATCCTTCTTATTACTTCGGAACTGCATTTGCAGTATGAGTCAAACTTTCCAACCCGCGCCTACATCATCGAGACGAAAAAAGATAAGCGGGGAATTGTCGCAAGCGTGGTTGTGAAAGAGGGGACATTGGGGGTTGGCGAGGTAGTTGATGTCGGTGGTAAGAAACTAAAAATCCGTTCATTAATCAATGACCTGGGAAAATCGGTCGAAAAAGCTGTCCCTTCAACGCCGGTTGAACTTACGGGATTTAATGAGATGCCGGAGGTAGGAATGGAGTTAGGTAGCCAAAATCAGCCGGAAAAGGAAGAAGCAGTTATCAAACGACAATCACCGGCTGCACTAACCAAAGAGCAGTTGTATAGTCAAGAACAACCAAAAAAAAAGCTGACCATTATCATTAAAGCCGATTCTCAAGGTTCACTTGAAGCTATTAATGGTTTTTTGTCTAAAAATGATAATATCGAGACGATTTTAAGCGCAGTTGGCGATATTTATCGTTCGGACGTTTTTTTGGCTAAGTCAACTAAGGCGATTGTAGTGGGTTTTGGCGTGGGATATGATATGGAAGTAAAAAATTTAGCCAAGCAGGAAAAGGTGATTATTAAAACCTATAAGATTATCTATGAATTATTTGAGGAGCTGGAGGAAGTTTCAAAGCTTTTAAAAGAGAAGGAAGAAAGTGAGAAGAACCTCAAAGGCGAGGCAAAAATTTTAGCTACTTTCATCATCGAAGGCGAGCGGATTTTTGGCGCTAAAGTCACCAAAGGCAAGGTCAATGCCGGTGACTCTCTGGAGGTTTACCGCGACGGCCGTCTATTAAACAAGACTCGGCTGGTTTCCCTGCGCATTCGGGCCAAATCGGTAACTGAGGTCAAACGAGATCAAGAGTGCGGCATGATCCTCTCCCCGCCACTTGACATTAAAATAGGCGATATGGTAAAATCTATCTCATAGTAATATGATACAAGACAATACCCAGTTTGAATCGCAGCTCAACAATATTGCTGACATTGTCAACAAAAACAAGGCCGGAATCATTGTTTTACCATTAAATCCTTCAGTTGACGCGATTGCCTCCGCTACCGCCCTTTATTTGGGCTTAAACAAGGCTGGAAAGAACGTCTCTTTGGTCTGTTCGTCAAAACCGCAAAGCGATCTGACCGGAGCTGACAAAATTCAACAGGCGTTAAGCACGGGTGGAGATAATCTAGTTATCTCAATCCCCTACGCCGATGAAGGCTCAATCGATAAAGTAGACTACAATATTCAAGGAAAAACCTTTAACCTGGTGGTGTCTCCCAAGCCAGGATATCCAAAGTTAGAACCTGACAAAATCCATTTTTCCTATATTGGCGGTAAAGTAGAGTTTATCTTTACTATTGATGTACCTTCTTTAAACAATATCGGACCCTTATATCAACAAAATCAGGGCGAGTTTCAAGGAAAAAACATTATTAATATCGATCGTCATTTAATCAACAATTCATATGGTTTGGTCAACTATGTCAATAAATCAAGCTCTTCCACCAGCGAACTGGTCTTAAATGCGCTTGAGACTTTACAGATTGAGATTGATAAAGAAATCGCCACCAATTTATACGCTGGTCTAGTGGTGGCAACCAACAATTTTAGTTCTTATTCGGTCAACGCCCAAACATTTCAAACAGCATCAAAATTGCTGCAGCTGGGCGCTGTCAAAAAACCGGTTAACCGCTTCCAGCAAACCAATCGTTATCCTGGAGGTCCATTTCAGCCACCGCGCGCGCCAACTTTTGCCCCGGTCAATCCTTTCCAGCCGGTAAACTACAACAATCCAGATAATAACAATTATGATGAGCAGCCGTTTCAGCCGCCTCCCTTTTCTCCCCAGCCGGCAAGCGAACAGCAGGTCAAGCCGATTGAAGATGTGGAAACCATCAATACCGGAAAAGAAGGACAAAAACACAATACCAGTGACTTTCTTAAACCCAAAATCTTCTCACGTAACGGATTAGTCTAAAAACTTCATCCCAAGTAATTTGTCTAGTATAGGATTTTTGATACAGGTTATAGCGATGATGGTTTTTTGTATACGCACCGTATCCCGCCGAAGGCGGGAGTACGGAGCGTTATGCCGCTGAAAGATGGTGTATTTTTTTGCAATTTCATCTGAAAGCGGTATATAATGTGAAAGTGTTTAACTTCAACCCCTTAATACCAATCATTGTAATTGCGACAATGTTGCTTGTGATTATCCGCTATTGGTTGAAAAAAATCGAAGAAAAAGCAGGGGTTTCCGGTGAATTGGTGGAATGGCTCAAAGATTTGGGTCAGCGTCTGGAACAGTCCACTCAGACGGTTGATCAAAAACTGAGCCAGAATATGCAGCAGTTTAACAGTCGGCTTGATAATGCGGCCACCGTGATCGGCCGGGTGCAAAAAAGCATTGGTGAGTTTTCCGAGATCGGCCGTTCAATGAAGCAGTTACAGGAGTTTTTACAGTCGCCCAAACTTCGCGGCAATATCGGTGAGCAGATTTTAAGAGAGCTTCTTATACAGTGTTTGCCGCCGGATCTTTACTCCTTGCAGTATGCTTTCCAAAGCGGTGATAAGGTGGATGCGGTAGTCAAAACAAGCCAAGGCTTGATCCCGATTGATTCTAAATTCCCGATTGATAATTTTCGTAAAATGTATGAAGGACAGACGGATAAAGACAAAGAACAGTATCGAAAAGACTTCAGGGGTGATGTGAAAAAACACATTACCGATATTGCCCAGAAGTATATAATGCCTTCCGAAGGAACCATGGATTATGCCCTGATGTATATCCCATCTGAGGCGGTTTACTATGAAATTATCAATAACGCCGATCTTTACGATTTTGCCAGCCAAAAGCGCGTTATTCCGGTCTCACCGCTATCATTTTACGCTTACCTGAAAGCAATCCTGGTATCACTGGAGGGGCTCCGGATCCAGTCGCAAGCCAAGGAAGTACTGATGCTCCTTCAAGCTATAAAAAAAGACTACGAAAAGTCAGACGATTCTCTGAATACGCTAATTAAGCATCTGACAAACGCTTATAATCAGTCCAATTTTTTGTCCAAAAATTTTAATGCCTTGGGACAAAAAATTCACTCAACTCAGCTTCTTTCTGCCAAACCGGTCAAAGAAAAATTAATCGAGCAATAACCCGCGCGCCTGATCTATGAAAGTCACCTATCATCATGAAATTAAATCCGGCCAAAAGCTTTCCATTGAAAGCCTAATCGATATTTTAATGCGAAGTAGGCAAATTACCAATATCAATGCTTTTCTACATCCGCCCTCCCCTCTTTCTTTATCGCTGGTCGATTTTGGTTATGAAAAGGAATTTCGGAAAATTTTGCAGTTGCTAAAAAAGATAAGAGAAGAGAAAAAAACCATTGTGGTTTATACCGATTATGATGCCGATGGAATCACCGGCGGAAGCATTCTCTGGGAGACACTGCATTTGTTGGGTTTTTCCGTTATGCCCTATGTGCCCCACCGGAAACTTGAAGGCTATGGCTTTTCTATAAAGGGCATTGACGCGGTTATTGCCAAATATCACCCGGCACTTATCATTAGCGTTGATCATGGGATAACCGCCGCCAAACAGATTGCCTATGCTAAAACCCAAGGTATCAAAGTGATTGTTACCGACCATCATTTGAAGCAAGAGGGGCAGGTCCCCAAAGAAACCGAGGCGATTTTTCATATCCCGCAGCTGTCCGGATCGGGTGTCGCCTATTTTTTTGCCAAAGAAATTTATGAAAATCTCAAATCTCAAATCTCAAATTTCAAATTGTTGGAATATAACTTCACGGTTGATTATCTGGCTCTGGCCTCAATTGGTACCATCGCGGATTTAGTACCTCTGGTTGGTCCTTCTCGTAGTGTGGTGAAGGCAGGACTAGCTTCTTTTCCCAACGTTAAACGGTATGGATTAAAATATATCTTGAAAGAGGCAAAAATTATCCATAGACCAGTTACACCTTATGAGGTAGGCTTCATCATTGCCCCAAGAATTAATGCGGTGGGGAGATTGGAGCATGCCATTGATGCACTTCGTCTACTTTGTACCACCAACGAAGCTCGTGCTTTGAAATTGGCTCAGCAGGTGGGTTTGGCTAATACCAAAAGGCAGGATCTAGTGAAAAAGGCAGTAGAGGAAGCTCTAGCAATAGTTGAAAAACTTAAAAAAAAGGGCTCTTTACCCAAGATTCTCATTCTCCATTCTCCAGATTGGCACGAGGGAATTATTGGTTTAATCGCTTCGAAGTTGGTTGAAGCTTATTACCGGCCGGCCATTGTGCTAACCGAAGGTAATGGCGAGCTTAAGGGTTCGGCCCGCTCGATAAAAGCCTTTCACATAACCGATTTTTTTGCTTCATTGAAAAAGTATCTGCTAAGCTTCGGCGGCCATCGGCAGGCCGGTGGTCTGACCGTCAAAAAAAGCCAGTTAGCCGATTTTATTGCTGAAGCGACTAATAAGGCCTCCAAGCTTATTAAAGACTCGGATCTGGAAAAAGTAATCGAGGTGGATATAAAAATACCGGTGCAGATTGTGGATATGCGGCTAGCCCGCGAGATTGAGAAACTAAATCCTTTTGGAATCGGCAATCCACAACCTTCATTTGTCAGCCAAGTGGAAGTCGTCGGCGCCCAGTTGTTTGGTAAAAAAAACGATCATTTGAAAATAATCGTCAAGTCAAGCGATACGACTACGCTTGAGATGATTGCTTTTAACCGGGCTGCGGATTACGTTTCCCTTTCCCGCGGGAAAAAATTAGATATAGTTTATAACCTTAATATCAACCGTTGGAATGGGAGAGAAAGCTTAAGAGGCAGAGTGATTGAACTTATCACATCTTCTCAACAGTCTGAATACCAAGAAGATACAGGCCGTTTTTAATAACTTGAGCCACTGCGGTAGTCAGGGCTAGCCGGAAGTTTTTGGTATCTTGGTCGGCTTTTAAGATCGGATGTTTTTGGTAAAACAGATTGTACTGCTGAGCCAGAGTGAAAAGGTAATTGCATAGTAGGTTAGGAGCCATGTTTACTGCTGCCGATTCGACTATGGAAGGGTATTTTTCTAACATGCGCATTAACTCTAGTTCTTCCGCCTGGTAGTCTATTCTTGGTAACTTATTTTTTGGTGAAAAGTTACTTTTACTGATTACTGATCGACAGCGGACATAAGTATATTGCATATAAGGACCTGCATTTCCTTGCATATTGAGGATCTCATCCCAGTCAAATAGAATGTCCATGTTTGCGCTTCTTTTTAAATCATTCCATTTTAAAGCACCAATGCCAATAATATTAGCATTGTCATGATATGACTGGCTTACTGTTGCATCAGTTTGATGTTGTTTAGAAAGACTTTCGGCTCTTTTTTTCGCTTCTTCCAATACTTCTTCTAACCAAATAACATTTCCCTTTCTGGTGGACATTTTCTTATCTTTAAAGCGATACATACCATGTTTCACATGCACACGTTGATTGTCTTTTACCCAACCTAACATTTTTTCTGCTTCAAATAATTGCTGAAAATACAAACTTTGTTCTGCTCCAACTTCGTTAATAATCAGCACGTCAGCAGAGTAGTGAGAGTTGGTGAGACGGAATTTATCTGTTGCCAAATCTCTGGTGGAATAGAGAGTAGCCCCGTCATCTTTTAAAATCATTAGAGGCGGGTATTTGTCCTTGGGGAAGGCGATAATTTGCGCTCCTTTACTTTTTGTTAATAATTTTTTATTCTGTAGTTCTTTGATAATAAAGTCCATCTTATCTTCAAAAAAAGATTCTCCATATCCTTTGCCGTCATTTTCTGTAAATGTTACTTGCAGTTTGTCGTAGATTTCATTAAATTCTTTCCAAGACCAATCAATACATTTTTGCCAAAGTATTCTTGCTTCCTCATTTCCATCCTCAAGTTTTTTAAACCAGATTTTTCCTTGTTCTTCAATTTCAGGATTTTTTTCGGCTTCCTTGTGAAATTTCACATATAACCTTACCAGTTCTTTGACTGGTTGTTGCATTTTTTCAATCTTTCCTATATTCCCCCAAGTTTTGATAGCATAAATCTGCTTACCAAACTGTGTCCCCCAGTCGCCTAAGTGATTATCGCGGAAAACAGTCCAGCCTGCGGCCTCAAGTAGATTGGCAATTGCATCACCGATGATGGTTGAGCGCAAATGTCCAATAGTAAACGGTTTAGCAATATTTGGTGAAGAATATTCGACAATGATTTTTTTCCCTCGGGTGGTCTCACTTTTGCCATAATTATTTATATTGGAGAGGATTTGAATTAAATTTTTACTAAGTGTTTCTTTCGTTAGCCAGAAGTTAATAAATCCTGGTTTAACTACTTCGACTTTTTCAATAATCTCGTCTTTGGGAATTTGTTTGGCGATTTCTTCGGCCATCTGCAGCGGGTTTTTCTTCAGCTCTTTGGCCAACCGCATGGCGATGTTGGTGGTATAGTCGCCGAATTGAGGATTATCAGGTGACTGGATATGGACAGTTGAACGTGTAGATATTTTGTTAACAGCAGCGGTAATTATTGCTTGAATTTGATCTTTGATCATGTTTTTATCATAGCATAACTTTCTTTAGATAGGATATAAGTGCATGTTCTGACGTGAAATTCGACCTGTGGATTTATCTAGGGCTTCTTGAAAATTTTTACCAATACTCATAGTTTCCCCGGTGCTTTTCATGAGTGGTCCCAGTTTAGTTGAAACACCTGGCAGTTTGTCAAAGGAGAATATCGGTGTTTTTACTGCTACATGGTTTGGTACGACCTTGCTGACATTATGATCCAATTTTTCTCCTAAAATGATTTTGGTCGCAAACTCTGGTAAAGAGATTCCCAAGCATTTGCTTAAAAAAGGGATCGTCCGCGATGCCCGCGGATTAATCTCTAGGACATAAATTAGATTATTTTTTATGGCATATTGAATATTGCCAAGACCAATAATTTGAAAAGCTTCGCTGATTTTGTTGGTCATAAAGATAAGTTTTTCTTGAATTGATCTACTTAGATTTTGAGGAGGATAGACACATCGACTGTCACCAGAGTGGATGCCTGCGGGTTCCAGTTGTTCTAGAATATAACTAATCGTATTTTCACCGTCACTAATAAAATCAACGTCAACCTCGATGGCATTTGCTAAAAACTCGTCAATCAAAATAGGATTATTAAAATAAAAGGCTGATAACTTTTCTAAATAACCATAAAGCTGTTTTTTATTTTGGATTATTTTCATCCCTTCGCCGCCAAGGACAAATGATGGTCTGACCAGTAAGGGATATGCTAAAGTTTTTAACTTATTTTGAATATCTTGTTTGGAATAAATGATTTTCCATTTTGGCATTTTTATACCCAATTTTTTCATCATTTTTCCTGTCAGTTCACGATTTTCCGCCAGTTCAATGGAAGCGGAGGAAGTCCCTAATATTTTTACCTTACTTTCTTCCAGTTGCTTGGCCAGATTGATCGCTGTTTGACCTCCAAATTGGGCGATAATTCCAAGAAGATTGTTTTGTTCATTTTCAATCACTTTTTTGACAAAATTGAAAGTTAAAGGTTCAAGATAAAGTCGATCAGAAATGGAGTAATCAGTGCTGACCGTTTCCGGATTATTATTGATGATGATTGTTTGTATACCTTTCTCTTTAAGTGCTTTCACTGCATGGACTGTCATATAATCAAATTCTATTCCTTGTCCGATACTGATTGGTCCAGCTCCGATTATTATTACTTTTGGACATGCTAGTGGAATAGCCTCATTCTCCTCTCCTTGTGTCGAATAATAATAAGGCGTTTTAGCCTCAAATTCTCCGGCACAGGTATCAACCATTTTATAGTTATTCAAGCTTTTCTCAATTTGGTCATAGTTGTGAGTTAAATTATTTAGCTTGGAAATAAACCAGGGATTTATATGTGTCAAATTACTGATTTCTTTAATGGATAATTCCTGCTGAATAGCTTGGAAAATGTGTTTCAATCGCGAAGTTGTGGACTTTTTTAGTACCGGTCTTATATCTCTAATTTTTTCTTTGTTTTCGAAAATATTTTCTTTTAAATCTAAACTTTTGACGGCTTTGTACATTGCTTCACCAAAATTTCTTCCGATACTCATCACTTCTCCGGTACTTTTCATGGTGATTCCTATGCCCAAATCCATTTCGGGAAATTTATCGCTTGGCCAACAGGGGATTTTGACGACAATATAATCCAAAGCCGGTTCAAAAAAAGCAGTTTTCCCGGTAATGTTATTAGTGAGTTCTGGTAGAGTTTTACCTAGCGCGATTTTTGTGGCAACTCTAGCTATGGGATAACCAGTGGCCTTGGAGGCGAGTGCGGAACTGCGAGAGAGTCGGGGATTAACTTCTATCACAAAATATTGGCCCGTGTGATAATTTAGAGCAAACTGAACATTACAACTACCGACGATATTGAGCGCCTCGACTATTTTTAATGCCGAATTTCTAAATACTTGATGGTCATCATCAGATAATGTTTGGGCCGGGGCGACCACTATTGATTCGCCAGTGTGTACACCCATTGGATCAACATTTTCCATATTACAAACAATAATCTTATTGCCGGCGGCGTCTCTGATCACTTCATATTCAAATTCTCCCCAGCCCAAGACGCTTTTTTCTAACAATACTTGTTTTGTCGGACTTAACAACAAACTAGTTGATAATTTTTTTTTAAGTTCAGTAAGGTTGGTGGCATATCCGCTTCCCAACCCGCCTAAAGTGTAAGCACAACGATAAATAATCGGAAAACCAATTTTTTGAACAAAAGCAAGACCTTCTTCTATCGAGGGAATTGCTTGACTTGGCAGGACAGGTTCCTTTATCTGCTCCATTAACTGCTTGAATCTTCCCCGATCCTCTCCAAAAGATATGGCTTTTATATCTGTTCCTAAGACTTTCACCTGATATTTTTTGAGTACTCCTTGCTTATCAAGCTGAGTGGCTAAATTCAGAGCAGTTTGTCCACCAACAGTCGCTATTAGACCCGCAGGCTTTTCTATCGCAATAATTTGCTCTAGAACAGGTATCGTCAACGGTTCAATATAAACGATATCGGCTACTTGACGATCGGTTTGAATGGTAGCCGGATTGGAATTAACGATGATAGACTGATAACCTTCTTCGCGGAGGGCAAGTAACGCCTGTGTTCCTGAATAATCAAATTCTGCGGCTTGTCCGATAACAATCGGTCCCGAACCGATAATTAACACTTTTTTCACAGTAATGCTTTAAATTGTTTAAATAAGAACGTGGTGTCATGGGGACCGGGATTGGCTTCTGGATGAAACTGGACGGAAAAAAAAGGTTTATTTCTATGAATAAATCCTTCAACTGTACCATCATTGATATTAATAAAAAGTGTCTCCCAATTTTTTGATAGCGACTCGGCTTTTACAGCATAGCCATGATTTTGTGAAGTAAAAAATGCTTTTTGACTCTTGATATCCAGTACCGGGTGATTTAAACCTCGATGGCCAAATTTAAGCTTGTATGTCTCACCTCCGTCAGCCAATGCCATGAGCTGATGACCCAAACAGATCCCGAAAATTGGGATAGTGGTTTTTAAGAGTGCTCTAATTGTCGAAATGGCATAAGGGAGAGCAACAGGATCACCTGGACCGTTTGATAAGATAATCCCTTGAGGGTTGTCACTAAGGATTTCTTTAGCTTTGACTGTCGATGGGTAAATCACCACTTTTAAATTTTCCTTGATTAATTCCTGGACAATACTCTCTTTTGCTCCATAGTCAATTAATGCGACGGTATTTCCCCCTTTTTCGTTGATGATTATTTTTTTTTGGGTACTGATTGCTTTGACGAAATCTCTCCCCTCTTGTTCATAGACGGAAAGGACAGCCGGAATACATCCATGATTGCGTAAAAAATTTACGATGGATCGGGTATCGATTCCAGCTATGCCGCCAATATGATGAGCCGCTAACAGATTTTCCAGCGAATCATGAGCATCTCTATGATAATGGTCGTTATTGAGTTCAGAAACGACGATGGCTACAGGATAAATTTTTGGCGACTCTCCCCATTTACGGCTGATGCCATAATTTCCGATCAGTGGATAAGTAAAGGTCAAGATCTGTCCAGCGTATGAGGGGTCGGTAATGGCCTCCATATATCCGGTCATAGCGGTATTAAAAACCAGTTCTCCAAAAAAACAGCCTGTGGCACCGAAACCTTTACCACGATAAATCTGATTATTATTGAGAATTAAGATCGCTTTTTTCATGCAATCAATAAAAATTGATAATTTAAAACAAATCTTTGGTGAAATGAATAACAATAAGTACAACTATAACTCCTTCGAATTTCCTTGAAATGTCAGTAAATAAGCTAATAGTGCCTTTTGGGCATGGAGACGATTTTCTGCTTGTTGGAAAACCACAGATTGGGGACCATCAATCACCTCACTGGCGACTTCATTTCCGCGGTAGGCAGGCAAGTCATGCATAAAGATAGCATCCGGTTTTGCCAGTTTCATCAATGATCGTGTGACTTGATAAGGCTTAAAGATAGACAAACGTTTTTCTTTTTCCTTTTCATCACCCATACTCACCCAAGTATCTGTATAAACAACATCAGCTTGTTTTACAGCTTTTTCGACGTCAGAGGTTAGGGCAATCTTTGGTGAATATTTTTTGGCTTTTTTTACTATTTCCTGATTCAACCAGAAACCTTGAGGAGAAGCACAGGTAAATTGCATACCAAGCATGGCAGCCCCCAGACATAAAGAATGGGCAACATTATTTTCTCCGTCACCAATAAAGACGATTTTTAAATTGGATAATTCCTTTTTTACCTCAAGAATCGTCAACAGATCAGATAAGGTTTGACAAGGATGCTCCATATCTGATAGCCCATTAATCACCGGGACAGCCGAATATGCCGCTAGTTCTTCAACCGTTGTGTGTTTGAATACCCGTGCCATAATGATATTGGTCATCCCGGAGGCAACTTTCGCTACATCAGAAATTTTCTCGCGGACACCTAAACCGATATCCGAAGGCGCCAAGTAGATAGCATGGCCACCCAGTTGAGTCATCGCCGTTTCAAACGATAACCGGGTGCGTAAACTGGGTTTTTCAAAAATCATTGACATGGTTTGATTCTGTAACAGCGGTTTATTGGCATGTTTTGTTTTCAGTTCTTTTTTTGTTTTAAGGGCAATTTTGAAAACAGTTTTTAACTCTGAAATAGAAAGATCGGTGATGGAAAGAAAATGTTTTGTTTTCATAGTTTATTTTGATTGTATGTTGTTGGCCAGTTTCATTTGCAGGCTGTAAATCTCGATAAAACCGGCACTTGCATTAACGTTAAACTTATAACCCTCATTATTGTTAAAGGATGTATGACTTAAGCCGTAAGGTGACTGCATTGCAACGATTTCTACTTTACCTTTGTGCGGTTTCACAGTTACTTTACCAGTAACTTTTTTATTAACCCAATCGTTAAAAGCATTAATAGCCTGCATCGCCGGATCATACCAGAGAGCTCCATAACACATATATCCCCATTTAATATCCAGCATGGACTTCAATTCATTGAGGTTGCGAGTAGAGACATATTGTTCTAAGGCTTTATGAGCTTTAATGATGACATGAGCCGCCGGTAGTTCATACACTCCGCCGTTTTTTAGTCCAACCAAACGGTCTTCAAACATATGCACGACACCAACACCGTGTTTACCGGCAATTTTATTCAAATGGATAATAATCTCCGCTAGTTTCAGTTGTTTATTATTTAAAGCAACTGGAATCCCTTCATGGAAATCGAGTGTTACAAGTTCTTCATCGTTGGGTGCATTTTTTGCTAACGTATAAGTCGTTAAAAATTTTTCGATCGGTGAAATGACATCCGGCTCTTCGATCTCTCCTCCTTCCCAGGTCATTCCCCACATGTTATCATCCACACTGTAGGGAAAATCCTTAGTTGTTGGAACCGGTATGCCGTTGTCAGCGGCATATTCTATCTCTTCGTTGCGGTCCATATTCCATTCGCGAACCGGAGCAATAATTTTCAGTGATGGATCATGAGTTAAAATGTAGCCTTCAATACGCACCTGATCGTTGCCTTTACCGGTACAGCCATGAGCAATACAATCGGCTTTTTCAAGTTTTGCTATTTCGACGGCTTTTTTTGCTAAAATCACCCGGCCCATTGGCGTAGAAAGATGGTAGTCTCCTTGGTAACAAGCGTTAGCTTTAATCCCCTTAGCGAGAATATTTTCAGCAAATTCGTCTTTTGCATCCAGGACAATTGCTTTAAGTGCGCCCAGTTTCAATGCTTTTTGTTTGATTTTTTCCAAGTCGTCATGTTGTTGTCCGATATCTAACGTCAAAGCGATTATTTCCGCTTGATACTGATTTTTTATCCATTTCAGCATTACACTGGTATCTAGTCCACCTGAATAAAGTAAAAGAATTTTTTTGACCTCATTTTTTTTCGCTTCGTAAGAAGCGACTTTTTGATAAGCAGTAGTTTTTTTCATAGTATTTATATTTTATAAAAAATTATCACAAAAATATCAAAAATGCAAGTAATAATCATTAAATATATATCATTTTTATTCTTTTTGTACGAAATTATTAATAATCGTGTTTTTAGCGATGAAAGAGTGTAACAATTGCAGCGCTTTATCTTTCTTATTTTTTTTATCAGTTAGCCACTTGTTGTAATTCAGAAGTTGTTTTTTTAATAATTTCAGACTGATTTTCATCGCCTCTTTGCCCGGACTGCCAAAAGAGGTAATTAGTTTAATCATCAGTTTGGGCTGTTGAAATTCATTTATTTTTTTCGCCGTAATTGATACATTGATATTATTCTCAACTAAAGCCTTCTTTAATGCGGCACATGTTACTTGCTGTGAATTTGGAGAATAGGCAATTGCCTTTTCGACAATACTTTTCGCTTTTCTAAAAGGAAGATGGTAGTTGGCTATCAATTGTTCAAGTAAGATTGTCGTTCCGATAAAACCAACATGACACCATTTCTCCATGGTTTTTTTATCAAGCTTCATCGTTGCTAATAAACCCTTCATGATTCCTGGCGCTGTTTTACATTCATCAACAATTTGGATAATGGCATATTTTGTCCATTGGGAATCACGGTTATAACCGATGAAGTTGGCTGTCCCCTGCTGTAATAAACCAGTCATTAAACCGGCGATAAAGGCGGTTTTTCCTTTAATGACTTCTAAACTGTCCGGATTCTTTTTTTGGGGCATAATAGAGCTGCCGGTTGAATAAAGATCATTTAATTTAATCATTCCAAATTCCGGAGTGGAAAAAACGATCAATGTTTGGGAAATAAGAGATAAATGGTTCATGAAATTGAAAATAGCAAAAGCTAAATCTGCTTCTGCTTCCCAACGGTTGGTGATGGTATCTAAAGAGTTATTCTCCGGTTCGTCAAAAGCAAAAAGCAGCGCCGTATAAAATTGATCTATCGGAAAAGAAGTCCCATACCCTGCGCTATTGCCTAAAGGGTTAAGGTTGTGAAGTGTATACCAGTGGGTAAATCGTTTTAAGTCCCGATTTAACATGGCGGTAAACGATAAAAGGATATGGCCAAAGGTAGTAACCATGGCATGTTGATAATGCGTAAAACCGGGAATGACCGTTGCTTTATATTTACCGGCTAAAGATAATAGCGTTTCGTTTAAATCAATGATTTGTTTAACAAAAAGTAACACCTGGTCACGTAAAAAGAGCCGCGTGTCGGTGTTACTTTGATCGTTCCGGGAGCGGGCGGTGTGCAACATGCCGACTTTATCCATGCCGTAATGTTCAATTAACCATGATTCAATATTGGTATGGACATCTTCTTTTTGCGGATCAAGCAGATAATGCTTATCTTGGATAAGTTGTTCGATTTCCTGTAGGCCCGTGAGAATCACAATCATATTTTCCTTGGTGATAATGTTTTGTTTACCAAGCATCAAACAGTGCACCTTGTTTACCCAGATGTCATAGGGTAAAAGGTGATAATCGGCAGGTACCGCGATCTTGACATCATTGCCTGAGGTAAAATCAATAATGTTTTGTTTTGGTTGAACTATAAAGTTATTTCCCCAAAGTTTATTCATAGTTTTATTAAAATTATTTTTAACCCATCAAAAAACCCCGCCATTTTGTCTGGCGGGGTGAGTAATACGATTGATGCTATTTAGGTCACAGCAATACTACCCTCCCCAGAGTTTCTCCTAGAAGAAAGACTAGTTGTAGATAGTAACGTGTTCATACTATAAGCTATATTACAGTAAACCTGGTTTTTTGTCAAGGCTTTCTTGATATTTGTAATAAATATGCTAGGATGATTTTCTTCATTCAATACGCCAGACTTGCAATAAGTCCTGTTTTAGCCTAGAATAGCATTGTTTACCCACCGTAGTTTAGTCCCGCCAAAGGCAGGGGGTAAATTTACGGAGGGTTATGCCAAGTCAGACTTGGTTATGCCGTTGAAAGATGAAGTATTTTTTTGCAGTTTCATCTGAAGGCGGTATGTCTTATGAAAACAAAATTCCTCATTTTGGTGGTACTACTTGTGGGATTTATCATCTTTTTGGGAGTGAAGTTTTTGATTCTTGACAAGCAAAACGCTTACGGAAGACTGAAGATAATTTCATCACCTGCGGCCGGTGTTTTTATCGACAGCGTAGCAATAGGTAAAACTCCTTATGAAGATAAGTACAAGGTAGGCGAATTTTTAGTAAAACTGATTCCGGTTGGAGAAGCTTCCTCGACTGCGACATGGCAGGGAAAAGTCAAGGTATACCGCAACGCACTTACCTATGTCAGCCGGGAACTTGGCTCGTCAGATGTGACTTCGGCAGGTGAGATTTTTACCATAGTTAAACTTGACACTCCGCCAAAAAATAAAGACAACGGCGAGGTGTACGTGGAGACTGAGCCTAAAGGAGCCATTATCTACTTGGATAACGACGAAAAGGGCGTGGGTCATTTAACCATGGAAAACGTGTTAAAAGGTGAGCATGAACTGTCGGTTTATCTGCCTGGTTTTTTTAGGAGAACACAAAAGATCAATGTCGAGGCCGGCTATCGGGTGAATGCCAGTTTTAAACTGGCTCTTGATCAGAGCCAAAAAACTATCGAACAGACCGTTGAGGAGAAAAAGCAACAGGAAGCTTCGCAAGAAGCGGCGATTAAATCTGAGGACGGACAATCCACCATCACTATCGGTGAGACGCCTACCGGCTGGCTCAGGGTACGCGACGAGCCCTCTCTTGAGGGCAAAGAGATTGGCAAAGTGAATACCGGTGAAAAGTACAACTTACTTGATGAGCAAAGTGGTTGGTATAAAATAAAAATTGCAGATCAGGAAGGCTGGGTGTCGGGGGAATACGCAACGAAAGAATAAAACACCACTCAGGAGATATTTTGAGATTGTTAGAAATATCTTGAAATTACCTCCCCTTTATTTCCCCTCCAAGACTTGGAGGGGAAAGGGGTGGCTATTTCTACAAATATCTATTTATATCTACTTATTTCTAGTGCTTACTTCTCTTTCCAGATCATTTTATTATACATGAAGTAGGAGTAGGGAATAATTAAGAAAGCGATAATAAAGACCTTATAGATAATCCAACCTTGGATGCTGATGATATTCAACAGATTGTATACTCTATCACCAAATAACGCCAAGGAGACGGCCATTCCTACTGCCTGAATAATTATCGATCCGGACGTTACCACATTAAAGAAAATAAATTTTTTGAGATAGGCAAACATCCCGCCGACAATTTTTTTATGCTTAAAGCTCCAGAAATTATTCATTAAAAAGTTAAAGATAATGGCAATCTCAGCACTAAAAGTATTGGCTAGCACTTTGGCAATATGGAGAAAATGTATAAAAAGATAGGCAAAAAGAAAATCGATGACAAAACCAATAAAGCCAACAATGACATATTTGATAAACGGCGAATGGGTAAACACATAAAAAAACGTTTGCACAATATATTGGAATGAATTGATTTTGGAGACGCCATTTTTACGGTCAACAAAATGGATCGGCACTTCGCGAATGACAGCCAGGCTTTTGATAGCATTATCAAGAAGCGCTACCTGAAAAACATAGCCGGAATAATTTTGGATTTGCGGAAGAACTTTTTTGATAATCCAGGTCTTAATGGCGCGATAGCCGTTGGTCCATTCAGTGATATGGGGCTTCATAAAGCCAAGACGAATAATGAGATTGGCTGATATGGAAAATATCTTTCGGTCAATTCCCCAATCTTTGGGGATCGATCCGCCGCGTCGATAGCGCGATCCGATTACAAAATCCGCCCCTTTTTCAATTTCCTGCAAGAAGGCCGGTATTTTTTGCGGATCGTGGGAAAGATCAGCATCCATCTCAAAAAGTACGTATGGCTGGAGTGTTTCCATGACCGTTTTAAATCCAGTTGTATACGCCTTACCCAAACCCTCTTTTTTGGTGGTGATTAAGTGCAACTTAGGATACTGGGAGATCAGATCTTTAACAATCTGGCCGGTCTTATCTGGTGAATCACTATCCACGACCGCCACGTGCAACTCCCAGCGCGCATTTATTGTTTGGGCCACCTGAAAAATTCGTTCAATAAGCGGCTGGATATTAGCCGCTTCGTTGTAGGTTGGTAAAATCACTACCGCCCGTCTCATGGATATCTTTCTTTAAAATAGTTAATTGTCTGTTTTAAACCGTCTTCAAGACCTATTTTTGGCTCCCAGTCAAGTAAAGTTTTGGCTTTTGTGATATCGGGTTTTCTTTTTTTTGGATCATCGTCCTCAATGGGCTGAAAAACGATCTCGCTTGATGAGTCAGTCAACTGTTTGATTAGTTTAGCCATCTCCAAGACCGTTCGTTCGTCAGGGTTGCCCAGGTTCACAATCTCGCCTTTAAGCGAGTCTTTGGCCCCCAGAAGATGTAGACCCTTAACCAGATCAGCGACAAAGCAAAAAGAGCGAGTTTGCTGGCCGTCGCCGTAGACGGTAATAGGCTTATTAGTCAGGGCTTGGATCACAAAGTTGGAAATGATCCGTCCATCATTTTTTTCCATATTGGGGCCATAGGTATTAAAAATTCGGGCTACACGAACATCAATCTGGTACTTGCGAAGATAGGTGGTGACAATCGCTTCGGCAAATCGCTTGGCTTCGTCATAACAGGCGCGTACCCCGACTGAATTGACGTTGCCCCAGTAGGTCTCTACTTGAGGGTGGACGAGCGGATCGCCATAAACTTCGGAAGTGGAGGCCAGCACTAGTCGGTGACCGTGTCCTGATTTTAACCATTCCATCAGTCGATAGCTGCCGACGCTATTGGCCAAGAGAGTTTCCACCGGGTGTTTTTTATACTGTACCGGTGAGGCGGGAGACGCCAGATGATAGACCAGGTCCATTCTCGGAAGCTTATTTAGGTCAAATGTAGTGATGTCGGCCTCATAAAATTTAAGCGTATGGCCGGTCATGCGGTCAAGATTCTGTTTGCTGCCTGTAAGCAAGTTGTCGATGATCCATACATTATCGCCTAAGCTAAGATGAAGTTTAGCCAAGTGAGAACCGATAAAACCAGCGCCGCCGGTAATTAAAATATTCATAAATTTAATTTAAGATTTGGAATTTGTTTCGGATTTCGTGCTTAGAATTTCGAATTTATCGTATTTAAAGTATCGCTTGCCGGCCAGTTGAGATATACCGAAAACCCAGTTTTTTCATGGCAGAAAGTTCATACAGATTACGACCGTCGATAATTATTGGTTTTTTAAGCAGGCTTTTAACGCGAAAAAGATCAGCCTGGCGAAACTCGTTCCATTCAGTGACAATACAAAGCGCGTCTGCCCCTTTGACCACTTCGTACTGATTATTAAAAAACGTTATTTTATCAGCCAATAGGCGTTTGACATTAGCCATTGCCGCCGGGTCGTAGGCGGCAATGGTGTAACCTTTTTGTAGCAGGTCTTGGATGATATAGACTGAAGGAGCATAGCGAATGTCGTCGGTATTGGGTTTAAAACTCAAGCCCCAAAAAGCCAGGTTTTTTCCGTGAACATGTTTTTCAATCTTATGAATAAAATTATTGCGCACAATCTCATTGATATCTTCGACTGTGTCAAGAAGAGCGGTGTTGAGGCCAAGCTGTTGACCGGTATTAATAAGCGCTTTGACGTCTTTGGGAAAGCACGAGCCGCCATAACCTACACCAGGGTCAAGAAAGCTCGTTCCGATACGATTATCAAAGCCTACAGCCGAAAGTACCATTTCCACATCAGCGCCGGTTTTTTCGCAGTACAAAGAGATAAGATTGGCAAATGAAATTTTTGTGGCGAGCATGGAATTGGAAGCATATTTGATCAGTTCTGCCGAGGCCAGATCGGTAATCACCCGTTTCCCCCCAAGTGGCTTATGGATCTCAAGTAAAAGTTCAATAGCCCTTTTGTTGTCTGAGCCAATTACTATCCGGTCGGGATTAAGGGTGTCGTGGATACCGGTTCCTTCACGCAAAAATTCCGGGCAGGAAGCGACTGCCACCTCAGCGGAAGCAGACTTCGTCCCGCTTAGAATTTTTTCTACTTGTTTATTGGCGCCAACCGGCACCGTACTTTTGCAGGAGACCACGGTAAAACCGGATTTAAGATGTTTGCCGATATTTTCTGCTACGGTAAAGACCGTACTCAGATCAGCCTCGCCGCTTTCTTTGGGCGGGGTGCCGACGGTGATAAAGACGATGTCAGAGGCGGGAATCGCTTGGTCGTAATCTGCAGTAAAATGCAGTCTTTTGGCCTGAAGATTTTTTTCCAGAAGCTCCTTGAGGCCAGGCTCGTAGATTAAGGGGTCGCCGCTTTTGAGACGCTCAAGCTTGTCTTTGGTATGGCCGATCACCCAGACATCGTTGCCAAAGTCGGCAAATATACAGGCGGTCACTAAGCCCACATATCCATGCCCGATAAAGGTGATGGTCATAAGAGACAATGATATAAAAATTGAAGGGAAAATACAAGTAAATTACCGGCGTTTCAGCACAAGATAATTACTGCCCATATAATCAAGAGTATGTCCTAGTAGACTGGTAATAATTACAGGACAATCACCTTGTGGCGTTTTTATTCTGGCTTCTATAGAATATCGCCTAACAAATTTTTGATAATCGGCGAAAGATTCTGGCTGAAAGATTTCTTCTTGTCTCCAATTGCCCCGAAAAGGTAAACAGGCAGTTAGCTCTAAGCCCAATTTTTCTGCTTCACTTGACCACCAAACTAGATCCTCACCAAATATCGGACCAATATGTAAAGCTTGACTAGTAACTTCAGCTAGTTGTTCAAAAACGCAAAATCGATCAGGCAGCGGTATTTGATAAGTGGAAAATAAAGCAAGAGTAACACCAAAGTGTCGAGAATTGAAATGACTAACTAAATTTCTTCCATCGACGGTAATCACATCGGGATTGTGTTTTAATAAGGTTGTATTTTTGTCAACTAACGCTAGTTCCTCGCAGTGGACTCCATCTCGAATTAATTCTGGACCGATATTAGAATAGCCGCAGCCAAAGTCTAATACTTTTTGACCAGCAAGCAAGCGTCGATTGAATCGTAATAAAGTTTCGTAATAAAATAACCCTCTACGAATATTGGGAGTTGTTCCTTCCAAATTTAAACCTGGGGCACTCATTTTATCGTAGTTGACTCTTGTTGGCACGAGTCGACGCAAAAAAGATTCAGCTGCTGCCATAGTTGAAAGATATTTTACTATAGGTTATTACAAATTACAAATGACTTGATGGACAGGTTTATTTAAGCTAAAATATTCTTTTAAAATTTATTAGTACTTTTAAATGGGAACGCATATGCACGAACCTCAACCAACTCCCCCTTATGATCGACAAAAAGTCGAAGCCCACGTAAACGCTAATTTATTAGATGGAAAACGAAATCCGGCAATCTGGGGGAAACGTCGATGTGGCGACGATCGGGATGAACAACTTAATGCAGGAGAAGCGGTATTTGGCGCCGATATTGGTTTCAGCGCTATCACACTGGCTACATTAAAAGACTACGGAGCAGTTACCAGTCAGGCAGACTGGCGTATGCAGGCGATCGCTACTACCCATTCTGCTATTTCTCAAGAAAGAGTTTATTACGTGCATACCGGTAAACACGGCCAACCAGGAGTAATTGCCGGCGACTGCGGACATTTTAAGTGTATTCAGGGAGACGAGACATATGGTCTAGATCAGGTTGACATTCAAGCAATTCGAGATTATATGGCGGAAATGAAGGCAGCAGGACGTTTAAATGAGGTGAGTTACGAAGCAGAACATGCGGCCGGGGCAGTGGTGCGAGATTTCTCCAATCGATATGCGATCAGATCAAGAGATCCTAATCAACAGACCCAGGTTTTTGTATTACAGATAAAGAGAATTATGATCAATGTAAAGAAAACTGCTGTGCGGCTAGGGCAGGAGTTCCAGATTGATCCTGATGAGTTGTATCAAAAACTGTTAACTAAATTCAACCATCATACCGAATTGACTCGGCAGAAATTAGCTAATGACCTACCAATTTTTGATGCGATTGATGGAGATCAAGAAGGCAAGCTTGTTATTGAAGATGTTAATCCAGATAGGCCGATGGAGTAACTTTATGTCTTCTCCAAACAGTCTTTAAAAGATTTAAGCTTGAGTTTTTTAAATATTGTTTTCATCTTCGACCACTGGGGGCGTTTGGCTTTGCCGGCAAAATACTGGGCGTAGGTGGTGGGCTTCACCAGCTCTTCGTTTAACTGAAAATACTGGGCAATTAGCTTGCCTGCATGATACGGCGACAAGCTTTGGCTTCCAACAAGATGATAAATCTGCGGCTGATAGTTATTCAGTAAGTTTTTTAATCCGTTGGCCAGATCATCGATAAAAGTCGGGGTAAACTGCGAGTCAGTAACCATCACTACTTCCCGATTGGTTTCAAGCAAAGATTTGACAGTATGAACAAAGTCCTTTTTTTTATTATTTTGCGATTTAAAAGGGTAAGATGTGCGCACAATCATTGCTTTACCTTGAACAATTTTTTCTCCTTCATATTTGGTTTGCCCATAGTAGCTGATTGGGTTAGGCTTGCTGTTTTCGTCGTAGGGCGGGTTTTTACCGTCAAAGACAAAATCAGTGGAAATGTAGATAAATTTTTTGTTTAAATCTTGGCACGTCTCAAACAGATTTTTTGTACCAGTGACATTGATTTTATAAGCCAGATCACGCTCCGATTCGGCGCCGTCAACTTTAGTGTAGGCAGCCAGATGGAGAAGAAGATCAAAATTAATATTATTCAGTTTCTTATGTGCTTGTTTCTGATCAGTGATATCGACCTCAGAATGCGCAAGGGGAATAAACGTAAAGTCATGTTTAAGAAGTTCAACTACCCTTGACCCAACGAGTCCATATGCTCCGGTGATTGCGATGTTCATAAATTACGTAACATATAACATGTAGCATGTAACAAAAAAGAAGTGTTATATGTTATAGGTTTCATGTTACATGGTTTTTAATTTCTTCCACCAATCCTGATTATCCGTATACCATTTGACAGTCGTCTCAAGATCCAGGTCAAAGCTATGAGCTGGTTGCCAGCCAAACTCAGTTTTCATTCGACTCCAGTCGATAGCATAACGCCGATCATGTCCAGGTCGGTCTTTGACATACTCAATCTGGTTTTCATCTTTGCCCATGATTTTAAGAACATTTTTGACAATTTCGATATTGGGAATATCCTGGGTCATATTGCCCACTAGGTAAGTATCGCCGATTTTTCCTTTCTGCAGAATAAGGTCAATAGCGCGGCAGTGGTCCTCCACATAGAGCCAATCGCGAACATATAAACCGTCGCCGTAGACAGGCATTTTTTTTCCTTCCAGTAAATTGGTAATTGCCAGAGGAATGAGTTTTTCGGGAAATTGATAGGGGCCGAAGTTATTGGAGCAGTTGGAAATAGTGATCGGCAATCCGTAAGTATCATGATAAGCTCGTACCAGATGATCAGCGCCGGCTTTGGAGGCCGAGTAGGGGCTATGGGGGTTGTAGGGCGTGGTTTCGGTAAATTTTTGGCTGGAGTTAAGCGGCAAGGCGCCAAAAACTTCGTCAGTGGAGATATGGTGAAAACGTCGTAAATTGTAAGAGCGAGCAGAATCAAGGAGGACTTGAGTCCCCAAAACATTGGTTTTAATAAAAGGTGAAGCGTCCATAATCGACCGGTCGACATGACTTTCCGCGGCAAAATGAACAACTATTTCAACTTGTTGCATCAACTCGTCAACAATCTGCCGGTTACAAATGTCACCTTTTACAAAACGATAATTGGAGTTTTTTTCGACGCTTTTTAGATTCTCCAAATTACCGGCATAGGTGAGGTTGTCCAGGTTGACGATCTGGTCTTGAGGGTGTTGTTTTAACCAGTAAAGGATAAAGTTGGAACCGATAAAGCCGGCCCCGCCGGTAACTAAAAGTTTCATAATTATTCTAAAAATTTATTATTTTGTTTCGTCTTACTGTTATTTTAGCACAATTGCGTTATAATTCTCTTATGATTGACATTATGACAGAAGCCGCCAGAGCCGGCGGTAAAGTATTACTCTCCTATTTTCAAAAAGAACTTCAGATTAGCCACAAGACCTCACATCAGAACCTGGTGACTCAGGCTGACGTTGAGTCGCAAAAGATAATCCAGGCAACGATTGTGAAGCTGATGAAAGCCAAAGGTTATCAGGAAGAGGAGATTGGCTTTATCGGCGAGGAGGGAAACTTACGGGTTAAGGGAAAGTTTACTTTTGTTATCGACCCTTTGGACGGTACCAGCAATTTTGCTAGTGGAATTGAATTTTTTGGCGTTTATATCGCATTGTTAGTAGATCGAGAACTGCAGGCGGGGGTGATGTATGCGCCGGTATTTGATGAGATTTATTTTGCTCAAAAGGACAAAGGCGCCTATAAAGAAAAAAACAGCCGGGTGAATAAACTGGAGCTTGCGGTCAAACCTCTCAAAGAACAAATCCTGGGGACATATTTTACTTCGGACACAAAAAAAAGAGATAATACCAACAAGAAAGTTTTTCAACTGGCTAAACATTTACGGGGTCTACGCTGTTATGGAGGAATAAGTGGGATAATGTTACTTGAGAATTATTGCAATATTTATGTCGAGGGGTCGCCTAAACTGTGGGATGTGGCCGCCGAAAAAATCGTAGTCGAGGAGGCAGGGGGAAAAGTCGGCGACTGGAATGGGCAAGAAATTTCCCTGCACATCGATCAGCCTCACCAGTCCCATGAAGTCATCGTTTGCCACCCTTCGCAGATAAAAGAGATTGTCCGGTTGATGAATGCTTGAGTTTTTCTAAGTACGGCTTATTAATTGAATCCTCCAATATCTGCCAGCGCTTTTTTTTAATGTGGTGTGGGACATCGTCTTTCATCACTTTTGTCGCGGCGGTCATATACCGCTCAGAATATCTTGAAATATATGCTTTTTCAAACCCGACTTCACGGGCAAGTTTAGCTGTGTTTTGAAATTCTTCCTCGGTTTCACCGCAAAATCCGACAATGATGTCTGTTGTGATTTTAATATTTGGGATTTTGGATTTGAGTTTTGAGATTATCTTGAGGTATTCTTCCCGCGTGTACCATCTGTTCATCCGCTTCAGAACATTATTGTCTCCTGACTGCACCGGAAGATGAATCGTCCGGGTAATATTTGGATATTGGGCAATCAGGTCTATGAGTTCATCTGAAAAATCCCAGGGGTTAGAAGAGATGAAATCAACATTTTCAAAATCCATTTTTGCAACATCTTCAAGAAGATAAGGGAATAATGTTGGAATACGATGTCGCCCCAGATGTTTTACATACACAGGCTCAACAGTACGGCCATTGTAGGTAAATTTGGCACGGATGGTAGAAACATCAAGTACTTTTGACTTCTCAAAATAGGTAGTGTCAATATCTCTTATCACTTGGATATTCTCTTTCCCCATGATCAAATCCGCTCCATAAGAATTTACATTTTGTCCCAGAAGCATCACTGAAGTATATCCTTTGGCTTTCAAATGTATACATTCCTCGATGATATCTTCATACGGTCTGCTGATTTCACGGCCGCGGGTAAATGGCACAATACAAAAGGTACAAAAATTGTTACAGCCATTGGAGATAGGGACCCACGCATGAGTCTGGCTTTGCCGCACCGGAACACTATCAAATCCAACCTCTTCTATCGGCATAAACTCATCAACCTCCGGCATCCGATCGCGTATTTTGGATAAAAATTTTCCGGTTTTGTCACGAAATGCGATGCCGACCATGCATCCGGTGACAATAATTTTGAAATGTTCTTGTTTACGTAGTTTGTCTGATTTAATTTTGGCAAGATTCTGTACCAATCCATAGACCCGCTCTTCAGCAGATGCCCTCACCATGCAGGTGTTGATGATGACATAGTTTGCATCTTTGTACCCACGAGCCTTGGTCATGCCGCGGCTGGCAAATGCCTGCTCGATCCGCTCTGAGTCTGCGACATTTTGCTGACAGCCGAAGGTTTTTATAAAATATTTTAAAGACATGTGTCTATTCTAGCGGACTTTTAATGTTTTTGAGTTTCGGATTGGCCACATGCGTATATATTTGAGTTGATCTAATATTTTGATGACCAAGCAACTCTTGGACATACCGTACGTCAACTCCGTTTTCCAAAAGATGCGTGGCAAAGCTATGGCGAAGGCTATGAAAGGTTGCGTCTTTATTAATCTCGACTTTTCTTACTGCTTTTTCAAAAACCTTTTGCGCAGTCCTGGTGGTTAGTTTTCCACCCCTTTCGCTGGCAAAAACAAAGTCGTCGATTTTCTTGCCGGCAATCAAATTTTTAAGCCCGTCAACCATTTTTTCCGGCAAAACACTGATTCTATCTTTTTGCCCTTTTGCCTGTTTGATATGAACGGTTAACTCCAACAGGTCAACATCTTTGACTTTCAGGGAAACAGCTTCGCTAACCCGAAGGCCAGCTCCATAGGAAAGCGATAATAATAGTTTATGTTTCGAATTTTGTATTGAGCCTAAAATACTATCAATTTCATTTCTGGATAATACAACAGGCAGACTACTTGATTTTTTTGCAGATCGAATATCAATTTTCGAGGTTGTTCTGATGACTTCCTGATAAAAAAACTTGATAGCGCTTAAAAATATATTTCTGCTCTGGGGAGAAGTCCCTTTTTGCTCACGTTGTAATAAAAAGTTGCGAATATTTTCTTGATTAAGTATTTCTAAGTTGTCTTTCTTAAAGACTAAATATTCTTGCAAGCCATAAAGGTAACTTTTTACTGTTTTTGGGCTATAATTTCTGATTTTTAATTCTCGCTCTGTTTGCTCTAATTGTTTTCTCATTATTGTTTTGAAATATGTTAAAATACAGTCAGTTTTTATATGATTTAAGATTAACATAATATGGTATATTATACAACATTGTAATTATATTACGAATACTATTCGTATAATAACGAGTTATACGCCATTCCATTTTTTAATTATTTGTAATAAAATCCAAATATGTGTACAACAGCCGCTAAACAATTAAACGACAGTTGGTATCTTCTCAAAACTAGAGATCCAGTACCTTGGATGAGATGGGACGATGAAATAAAACTTTTCGATTCTAAAGCCGACAAGTTTAAAAAACTTATCATTCAAAATCCTGATCCTCACGAAGATGGTTACTACGGCGGAATTAATGGAAAAGGCGTTGCTTACGTATCGACTTTTGTCCGAGTTGCTGAAAATCAAGTTTCCTATATTCGGAGACCTTATGTCCGTCTGATATTAGATGCTTCAACCGCCAAAGAAGCTGTCGAAATCATCAAATCCTTCAACCCTCGGATCGGCGGAAATATGTTTGTGGCCGACCCTAAAGAGTGTTATGGAATTGAAGGTGTGCCAGAAAAATACCTTATTGAGAAAGTTAGTGAACCAATGGTGAAGACCAACCATTTTGTTAACTTACCGAATAGGAATCTGGGATTTGATGAAGAAGAAAATTTTGAAAAATGGTCTTATGACCATTATGTTAGGGCAGAAGAATTAATTTCGACAGCTAATAGCTTAAAAGATTTTCAGCAACTCTTGCAGGATAGAAAGAACGCTGAAAAGAAGACAGCAATTTGCACAACGAAAGAGGAAGATGAGTGTTTTACGCATTCCGCCTTTATCTTTGATACAAAGAATCGAAAAGTTTTTTACTCCCAAGGCAACCCGTTGGAAAATGAGTTCAAGGAATTTGGATTTTAAATATTTAAGGTAAAAAAATGGAACGTCTCCGCTGGCGCTCCGACCACGCTGCGCTCTTCGGGGCGTATAACACAGTATATCTGGAGAGTGCCTCAGCTCGGCACTCTCCCATATCCCGCCAAAATCTAATAAAATAAATCAAGGTATCGGTGGGACATCAGATATACTGAAACGTTAAGTGAAATTTGGCTCGAGACATCTAACCCTAAAATATGAGCAGAAAAATTTCTAAATACAGAAGTGAAGTAATAGAAAAATTCATAAATATTGAATCGTTGATGAATGCAATTATCTCACAACACTACTTTAAAAAAGTGATCGCCCCTTTTGTTTTTGAGCTTCTTTACGATGTTAACTGCACTTTTGCCCTAAAAAGAAACATTTTACAAAAAATTGAACCAAACTTTTCAAAACTAGAAACAATCAATCGTCTAAACAATATCAGAAATCTTTTTGCTCACTGTAATCAAGAAGTGTTTGAAGGCAGTAAGAAACCTGCCCCTGGAGAAACAGGCAAAGTCCTAGATCCCAAAGACACAAAGAAGGAATTAGATTTTGAAAAACTATATAAGGAGTTCACAAAGGAAGAAGGAAGCGTCACGCAAGCACTAGGAAACTTATACATGTCTTTGGGCGGTCAAATGGAAAAGTAGTCTCTCGCCAAACATCACTTAACACGGGCTAGCCGGTTCGCAAACCTCGAGTATTAATAATTTTTTTATAATCATTATGAGAAAAATACTAAAAATGATCTTTGCTGCTCTAGCAATTTTGGCAGTTTTTTTCCTAAGTGGAACACTTCTTGATAACCTTATTTTAAGACTCGATAGTGAGGCGGTATTTTTATCAGCACTGTCAATAACTATTATAGTGGTATTTTTGTATAAAAGGTTTGAGAAATAGCTTATTGTGAGGTTTGCTCACCCAAATTTGTCTCCGCTACGCCAAACTTCGGCTATCCAGAAACGTTATGCGAAATAGAAAAATTTTTTTATAATTAAATCAATATGAACGAACAATTACCAAATGCGGAATCAAGAGAAACTCCAAAAACAGTTTTGGATTACCTTTGCAACAAACACTCAACTATTGCCAATGATTATCGAGCACCAGATGGTCGTTACTCTGAACATTGTGGTTTGATTGCAATCGATATTGCAAAGTTACTTCTTGCCGCTGGCAGGCAACCATATATAGCAAAAGTTTCAGAAGATGTTCGCGAAGGTAGTGTTATCCGCTCAAAAACACTAACACCAACAATATACGAAGGCAGAGTAACATGGGGCGCCCATCAAGTTTGTTGCTGTAATGACCAAGCATTTGATCCAATGCTAGACAGACCAATTGCTATTAATGACTACACCAAAACTATTTTTGGAGAAGACATTAAAATGGAAATCTTGATTCCGCACGAACAAATAGAGGAATTTATTAATAGGTAGAAAATTTTTTTCTACATCGCCTAACAGCGTGTATGCGGTTCAAGAAAAAGTGCGTTAAATAATTTTCAAAGGTTGCACTTTTTCTTTCACCCAAATTCGCCTACGGCGAACTTCTCATAATCCTGACGTTATATGGAATTGCTCTCCGCTAAATTCTGCTTTATTTTTTTCACCACGTAAATTATAATAATCTCATATGAAAACCAAAGTTTTAAACTATCGTATTATTGTTAGTCCTGACAAACAGACGGGCACTGGAAAACCAGGATTTACTGCTCTATGTCCTACGCTTGGAGTAGCTGATGATGGTGATTCTATCGAGGAAGCTTTAGCTAATGTAAGGGGAGCTATAAAAACTTATGTTGACAGCTTAGTTGAGGATAAACAAGCTGTTCCTATTGATGAACCCGAACACGATATTGTTACTACTACCTGTTTTCAAACATCAAGATGGTCGCAGAACTGTTATTCCAGTTCACAATCAACCGGTTAGAACAGGAACGTTGCGCGCTATCTTAAAACAAATTGATATATCGACCTAAGAGTTTATCAAGCTTTTGAAAAAATAAAGGAATAACATCGCATATACCAAAAAAGTTATTCAAAGTCCACTTTTCACACTTTTTATCACAAGTGAAGAGTTATTTAAAAATATACCGGATTATTTTATCTGCAATTTTCATTTTTGATGCTTTTTCGATTTTTTTTACTTTCTTATCTTTTGAAACAATATATACTTCATTATCTGAACTTTCAAATCCGATCTCTGGACGGCTGATATCGTTGACAATCACATAGTCTGCATGCGCGTCTTTGAATAGTTTATGAGACTCATTAATAAGTCTGGATCGTTCGGTCGTCTCTCCCTCAGAATGACGCATTGAGACGGCTTTGAAACCTATCAAAAGAATTTTTGGGTTGATTTTTTTGATAGTGTTAATAATCTTATGCGTTGATTCAAGATGGAGATCATGATCTTTTTCACTTGAAATTTTTCCATTATGTTTCTTGACAGTAAAATCCGAAACCGCAGCGGTATGGAAAACTATGTCGGCAGTCATAAGGCTTTGAGTCAAAAGGTCGGAAAGTTCATCTGACGTTGAAAAGGGAATATGCTTGATAGGGAGACAAGATATTTGTGAAGTTTTTGAATGGAGATATGTTACCTCAGCTCCATACCTGTATGCCATTTCAGCCAGGGCTTTTCCCATTTTCCCAGAACTTCTGTTTGTGATTACCCTAACATCATCAATCGGTTCGATGGTGCCACCTCCAGTTACTACCACCTTTTTTCCTTCAAAGAGTTTTTTTCTTGAAAGAATTGACTCAATGTATTTTTTGATCACCTTCACATCTGGTAACCTGCCAATCCCATCAGTCCCGCATGCAAGAGATCCCGATGCCGGTGTCATGATTTCATATCCATAAGACTCAAGGGTTTTGAGATTGTGTTGTGTTGCGGGATGATGCCACATCTTGTCATTCATTGAGGGACAGATAAGGACAGGCGATATGGTTGCCAATATTGAAGTCGTGATAAAATCATCTGCAATACCACAAGCACATCTGGCAATCGTGTTTGCAGTTGCTGGTGCAATGACAAAAATATCTGCTTTTTTGGCGATTTCGATATGATCAATCTTTTTTTCCTTGAGGATTTTTTCGTATGAAAAATTATCTTCAAATAGATCTATGAACACAGGATAGCCGGTAATCTCTTCAATTTTTCCTGGAGAAACAATATGCATTGCTTTTTTAGTCATCATAACATACAAACTATGACCATCTTTTTTGAGTAGTTTGATAAGATCAAGTGATTTGAACGCAGCGATTCCTGAGCTTATTCCAATAACGATGTTGGACATGAGATATTATACTCCAATCTTTTTCATCCGCTCAATGATGAGGATAAAGATAAAAAGCACAATTGCAATGGTGACAAACGCAAAGAATTTTTCGATACCTCCTAAAAATAAACTCGCAACACCCAAGATAAATGAAATCAGCCAGTAAAAAATAGCAATCCGTCGCTTGCCCCAGCCAATTTCCATCAGACGATGATGAAAGTGCCCCCAGTCGGCCTTAAATGGCGATTTATGGCTGGCGATTCTTCGAAGTAGGGTGTAGACGGCATCAATCATCGGGATGGAAAGGATGAGAATAGCGGTCCCCACTTTGCCAAAAGACAAGATGGAAAGAATACCAAGTAAAAAGCCGGCCAGTGCCCCACCGCCATAACCGGGCATGATTTTTTGCGGATAGAAATTAAAAGGTAAAAATCCCAAATAAGCGCCGGAAACTATAAACGACAAAATCATTACGGTCTGAGCCCGAATATCATGGGCTACAAATCGTTGAGACAACAACCCCAAAAAAAAGGCAGCGATGGTAACAAAACCCGGTAGCTGTCCGTCAACGCCCTTGCTCCAATTGACCATATTCATAACCCAGACAAGCCAAAAAATAGCTAGAATGTCAGCCAGAACCAATATGTTATGTCTACCCAAAAAATCAAAGGTTAGGCGTAAGGCATCAAGCTGGATTGCGCCGCCAAAGGGATTGGAAATGTAAGGAATGCCTAAGCCAAACCCAACGGCCACCGCGGCAATAGCGACATTGAGAGCAAAGCGTAAATAAGGTGACAGATCAAAATAATCGTCAAACAGCCCGACAATTAAAAGTAGACCGTTGGCGATAAGTATACCGGTAATAATTTTGTTAAGTGGTAAAAGCAAGAGAGAAACAAAAAGAAGAGCTAGATAAATGGGAACGCCACCGCCTCGAGGAATCAGTCCGTTGTGGGTGTGGGCCGGATGTTTCCGTTTTCTTTTGTCAGTTACCAGGTGATATTTTTTGGTGAAGTAAATGGTTGGGATAGTAGAAAAATAGGAAATAAAAGCAGCCAGTATAAAAGCAATTAAAGCAGTAAAGTTCATAAAGAAACAAGTAATACAATTTTTAAGAACACACTGGTAAAGCTGATAATAACAACCCAACTTAACGCGCGAAAGATGTCAAGCGCAATTGGTTTATCGTAGGCGATTTTTTTGGGAATCCAGATATTAATTACGATAAACAGATTCATAAAAATAGGAAGCAGTAAAATATACCAAAGGTCAGCCAGTTGTGACTCACCCCAAGGCCGTGAATAAAACAAAGGAATCTGTGGAGGCAGGTGGGTGAAGCGGATTGCAAAGACCGCCACCATCAGTAAATTAGCAATTCCTAAGGCAATATACATACCCCAATTATAACAAGGAAGAGGTTAATAGGAGTCTTTGATTGGGAATTTTTTACAAAGTGCCTTTACTTGTTTTGCAATAATGGGGATAATCCTGGTTTGACTTACTAAAGCGTGACGCTTGTCTTTATTTTTTTCATCTTCCAGGCTTAGCTTGAGTTTAGTTTTTGTTTTTTGCAGCGCACTCACAATCTTTGTTATAAAACCGGCAATATCTCTCATCTCTTTTTCTTTCATGTTGCGGCTGGTAAGGCCGGGAGTGCCCAGTCGGACGCCTGAGGGATAAAACGGCGGATTGGGATCAAAGGGGATGCCATTTCGGTTCAAGACAATTTTTGCCAGGTCGCAGGCTTCAGCCACCGTATTGCCAAGTAATTCCTTATTGCGAAGGTCAACAAGAACCAGGTGCGAATCCGTGCCGCCCGTGACCAAATTAAATCCATGTTTTTTCAGAGTCTCGGCTAAAATCCGGGCGTTTTTTATGATCTGTCTGCCGTATGTTTTAAATTTCGCGTTTGAATCTTCATAAAGCGCCACACCAATACCGGCAATATTATTGAAATGCGGGCCGCCCTGAATGCCGGGGATGATCGCCTTATCAATTTTTTTGGCCAGATCGGGGTCTTTCTTTAAGCCCTTGACAGTTGTGAGGATCATTGCGCCACGAGGGCCTCGAAGTGTCTTATGGGTGGTAGTAGTCACGATATGGACATAGGGCACTGGTGAGGGATAGACTCCGGCTACAATCAGACCGGCAATGTGGGCAATATCAGCCATAAGATAGGCACCCACGTTTTCGGCAATTTCCGAAAATTTTTTCCATTCCAAAAAGCGAGCATAACTGGTGGTACTGGCAATGATAATCTTTGGTTTTTCTTTTTTTGCCAGTTTACGAAGACCATCATAATCTATCCAACCATCTTTATTTGTGCCGTACTGGACTGAACGAAAATACTTACTGCTGGCCGTAAATGGGGCGCCGTGGGTAAGATGTCCGCCACTTGATAAATTTAAACCCATAATCGTGTCACCTGGAGCAAGGATAGCGGTATAGACGGCAAAATTAGCCGGCGAACCGGAAAGTGGTTGGACATTGGCCGCAGGGACGGAAAACATTTTTTTAGCTCTTTCAATAACCAGCTCTTCCAGCTGGTCGATATACTCGTTTCCTTGGTAATATCGCCGGTTGGGATAACCTTCACCATATTTATTTCCTAAACACGATCCCATTGCCTCCTCGACCGCTTTGGAGGCAATATTTTCCGAAGGAATCATCATTAAGGTGTCTGCTTGTCTTTTATTTTCCTTGTTTATCAATTGGTAGATTGCCGGATCTGTTTTTTTCAGATTTTTCATATGCCATCAAGATAGCACCAGCTACCGAAAAAATCAATGATATACTCCTCTTATGCTGATTTACACCGTCAATCAGGCGGGATCAAAGGGGCTTAAGGGAAGAAATTTTTGAACAAATTTATTTACCGGTGGTATAAACTATATTACTTATGGATGAGGATTTATCTACATTTGACGGTATAAAACAACTACTGAAAGAATATATACCAAAAGAAACAGGTTTACTTTATCCGGGTGAACTGGGATTAAAAAGAGTCGAGTATTTTTTGAATTTACTTGGTAATCCGCAGGAAAAAATAAAAGTGATTCATGTGGCTGGAACTTCTGGCAAGGGTTCGACCAGTTACGTGATGAGCCGGCTCCTGGTAAGCCAAGGGCTGCGGGTTGGTTTGAGTGTTTCTCCCCACGTTTATGATCTTCGCGAAAGGTTGCAGATCAATAATTATTTTCTTTCCAAACGCGATTTTTGTCATTATTTTAGAAAGATACTGCCGGCGATTTTAACTTTGGAAAAGACCCGGTTTGGCAAACCAAGTTATTTTGAGATATTGATCGGTCTGGCTTTTTATGTTTTCTGGCAAAAAAAGGTCGACTTTGCAATAATGGAAACTGGTCTTGGAGGTTGGTATGATGCCACTAATACCGTCAAAAACCCTAATAAAATAACTGTCATTACTAATATCGGTCTTGACCATACAGAAATATTGGGTAAAAAGTTAGAAAACATCGCTCTTCATAAAGGCAAGATTATTCACCAGGGTAATCTGGCAATTTCTGCTCGGCAAAATAAAAGAGTTAGAGAGGTTTTAGATAGGCTAGCCAAAAATCAAAGAACATCAGTATTTTATCTAAGGCCAGGCATCAGCTATAAAAAAATGACCGTATCCCCAACCGGTGTCATTTTTGATTTTGTTTTGGAGGAACTGCGTTACCCCAAGATGCGGTCGAATCTTTTGGGCCGGCATCAGATAAGAAACATCAGCTTGGCATTGACTACTGTCTTGAAAGCTGCCGACAAATACAAACTGACTATTTCTGAAAAGAAAATCAGGCAGGCGTTATTATCAGTCAATATTCCAGGCAGAATGGAGGTCATAAAAACCAGCAATCACACGATCATTTTGGACGGCGCGCATAATGATCAAAAGATGAAAGCCTTAACACAAAGTCTGCATGAGATGTATCCGGGGAAACGATTTAACTTTCTGGTTGCCTTTAAAAGAGGTAAGCCATATAAGAAAATGCTTAAATATATTCTGCCGCTTGCTCAAAATATTACCGTCACCTCTTTTTATCGAAGTGACCTTGATCTGGTACAGCGGGCGACAGATGTCGCGTACATTACGAGGGTATTAAAGAAGAGTAATTTTTTTAAATTTCAGATTGAGCATAATCCGCAGAAAGCCATCAAGAAGGCACTTCAACCAAATGGCACATTGGTTGTGACAGGATCTTTATACTTGCTGGGGCTGGTTTCGTCTGTTATTTAAAATTTCACTGCATCTGGAAATAATATCCTCGGTTGTGGACAATCACAGCAGCTTTAATCGGTGCGAGGGGTAGTTGATTACGGATATCATCTTTGTCGATTAGCACTTTTCCTATATATGCAGGCAGGTTCTCATAACTTTTGCCATAGATAAAAACGCGATCTTCCCCCAGATAATACTGGGCAACCTGAAAATCCCGTTCGTCAGTGACATATACACGGTCTTGGGGTTTTAAAATCATCTTTAAATCCTTGGACATCGTGGAAAAATCGAATTTCTTTTTACTATTCAAATTGATCAGCTGATAACTCAAGGTGATTACTAGCAAAAACAAAATAAAGAATGATTTTACTTTCCGAGGCAAACTCTCTAACAAATAGACAAGAAGAAAAATGAAACCAACTGTGGAGAACAACAGATATCTGGGCAAATAATATGATTGACTTACAAATGAAATGATAAATACCAAAATTGGTGATAAAAAAGCCCAGAGTAATAAAAGCCAAAAAAGCCGACGGTTGTCTCGATTTATTCGTCTTGCACCAGATCCGATAAGTGCAAGCAGTAGTACAGCCAAAACGGAAATAACACCACGATAGCCGAAGATTCCCCCAAAAGCCCGCATATACTCTTTTTCATAGCCTGTATATAAGACTGCCGGCAGATACAGGAAGTCAATGAGATTTGGTTTAGTGATCCAAAATGCATTAGTAAAGACCTTCTGAGATAGAAAAAATATTAGCCAGGGGAGGAAAAAGGCCAAAGGGTAAATGAACATTCTCCAGGTGTGTTTTTGATGCGATGGTTTTTTATTAAACATTAATGACCAGATTATTTGCACAGCCAGCACAAACAGCATAAAATAATGAGTATAGAGGGCAAGCGTAGTCACCAGAATATAGGTTTTGTGTTTTTGCGCCAGTAGTGCCTGGAAAGAAAATACGGCTAAAAATCCCATCATGGCGTACATGCGAACCTCAAAAGCGTAGTACAACAAGACAGGATTGGATAGAAATAAGAATAAATATAAAATAGTTTTTTTTGGAGACAGGTGTAAGACGTCGGTTAACATGTCGTAGGCTTTATAAATTGTCAATGTAAAAAAGATAAGTGAAAGAGTACGCAAAGTGATTTCAGACGAGCCAAATAAATTTAGCCAGAGATGCAAAATTAAGTAATATAAAGGCGGATTAAAATCTTTGGCTGTTAAAAATAAGATGTCAATCAAGGATTGTTTTGCAAGTAAAAAGGAAAAAGCCTCGTCTCGCCAGAAGCTCTGAACAAAAAACAAAAGCGGAGTTTTGGTAAAAAGAAAAGTTAACATAGATAATGTCAGCTATGAAGTTAAGTATATAAACAAAATTAACATTTTTCTATACTTTTTCAGTGACTTTATAAGTAATTTTTTTACCAAATAACAAACGGGTATGGGCCTCAAGGGCTGGCAGAGAGGAGAGTAGAAAGGAAACAATCGGTAAAAGATACCACTGGATAAATATAAAAGGCAAGTAAACAAGTCGAGTTCCTACCTTCACCTTATGGCGAAGTTTCATATCCAGATACATATAGACAATAAGCATTAAGGTTGAAAGCGTGAGAATAAACGCCGAAAGTTGAGGAAGCAAGAAGCCCATTACCGTCCGTTTAAATAATGGGTTGATTAAGGGCGGTATAGAGGCGCTGATTGTCAAGATAAAAAAAGATGTCGGCCACAGTAGGTGATTTTCGGCTAGGAAAATGATTTTTTTCATTTTTTCCCAAAAAGGGATATGAGGTGTAGTAAACAAATGATTCCATGCATAAGCCACATCGGTCACTCCCCAAGCCCATCTTTTTTCCTGTTCATAGCGGTTGATAAGCGTCTTCAAAAGATGTCCGGAATATACCGCATCGCCTGTAATGATCGTATAAAGAGGCAGTGTTTTCACTTTCACACCAAACTTAAAGTAGGCCTGGAAATAAATATGCCAGTCTTCGGGAATAATGTCGACATCCCAGTAATTAATTTTTTGTAAAAGCCACAGGCTGGTTGAGTAGGTGGAAATATGGATAAGGTAATCCTTGTTGGAAAGAAACGCCAGACGAAGGATCGATGATATAGTGGCCTGCATCCGGACAAAAAACGGTAGTTTCCAGAAATTGTTATAAAGTAATACCGGTGCCCAATAGAAATGATATTGGCGGTGTTTGTCTTTTAGATATTCGTGCGTCAGATAGGAAAAATAATTTACCGGCAGTTTGCTGTCGGCATCACAGATGGTGATCAATACTTCTTCCAAAAGATAATTTTTCGCTTGGCAGTAGCTTTCGATTATTCGGGCAGAGTAAGCTTGATTGCTGGCTTTTCCAGGTACCTCACCCTCTTGTATCTCATGGTAGGTCACCAAGATATCGCGGAAATAAGCCCTAAATTTATTTATCAGTTTTTTTTCTTTTTCCAGCGCCTCTTTTTCTCGCCTTTCAAACGCCAACACCAAATAAAGGTTTTTATAGGGATAGTCGGACTCGACAATAGTTTGGATAGTCTCTTCAATCTTATAAAGGGGTTCTTTGTAGTTGGGGATGATAATAAAATGCTGAATTTTTGTGGCTTGAGTCAGAGTTTTGATTTTTTTCCCAAAGGCGACATTTTGAGCAATCAGTATATTTTTATAAGATATGGCTGAATGATAGGCGGTAGAAAGAGCTTTATACAAAAAATATAGATCAAAGGCAATAATAAAATAAGCAACCATAGCAGGATGAAAAGGCGAAAGCCAGATGGGGAGAGTAATGAGAATCCACGTGGAAATCGGCACTAATCTCTCACCAAGGGCAATATATAAAGGTGAAGACGATAACTTTTTGGTCATATTATATTAGATCTATTGCGTAATTAGACAATAATCATTAATTTTGGTAGGTTAATAGTATATGTTAACCTACAAAAAGCTCTTTAACAATCCGGGGAAACTATTAAGGTTTACGGGATTAAATCTCTTTCA
>Ga0209542_10000214_pt1 | contig 144410 bp, 181 predicted proteins | sample RifCSPhighO2_01_FD_184028 | JGI IMG/M metagenome (GOLD analysis project Ga0209542, IMG submission 184028) | Soil microbial communities from Rifle, Colorado - Rifle CSP2_plank highO2_0.1 (SPAdes) (version 2) | ecosystem: Environmental > Terrestrial > Deep subsurface > Rock core/Sediment ... | reverse complement strand
AGCTGTGTTAGCTTATGTTGTAGGCTATCTAATAAAAGGGTTGGTTTGATAAAGTTTATAAATATACAGATGAAAATACCTTCATGAAAGCATTTGTAAAAAATATAGGGGATTATGTTATTCATAATGCTCCTAAAGGAATAAGATACTGGAAAATAGCTAATGGAAGTAATATTGAGAATTCCGTAGAAGTTGATTTAGTCCCTGTTGAAAAAGGAGCTGAAATACCGGGACATATACACAAAAAATCAAACGCATTGGCATTAGTTGTTTCAGGCTCTGGGAAAGTTACCTTAGGCGACGGAGGATATAATGTAAGAAAAGGAGATATAATAAATATTCCTGCAGGAGTTTATCATGATTTCAAAGCTTCAGAAGATGAAGAGCTAACTTTCTTGTCAGTTCAAAATCCTCCAATAAATAATGATTACGTTTTCTCAAGAAGACTACCAAGAAGAATAAATATTCCAAATTCACTAGTTCCAGCTATAGCTGCTGCTTCACTTGTTTTGCTGAATATATTTGTTCCGATTAATGAAAACAGAAAATTACGCCAAGAAAATTTAGATTATCGCATTGTTAATGAGGTAAATTCCAACGATTATCTCAAGGGAATTGAAAGAGGAATGATTAACTATCATAGCCAACTTGAAAAAATAGCAAAAGAAAATAATATGAATCAAAGTGAACTTATTAGTGCAGGGCCTTATCCTGCAGTTTGAATTCTACAATAATCTTTTTAAATGAGATGTTTATCTAAAAATTATGGAAATAACAAAAACATTAGAAAAAGCTAGGGAAAAAAATGATTTTGAAGTTTCGTATGAAAAATTCAAGAATAGACTGCGTAAGAATTAGTTTTCTTCAAAATCATAAATCTTGTCGCCGTATTTTTTCAGATAATTTCCTTTTATCCATATGAATATTTCTCCAAAGTGATTTTCCTGCTCAACCCATATTTTATTCTGACTTTCCAAATGTAATAATGAAACGAAAGTGGATATTTTTTCTTCCTTGTTCTCTCCGGAAATAACGATAAAAGAAATTCTTTCGTTTTCGTTCATGTTTTGGATTATTTTTTTGTAAATTTCCTTCACCTTGTCCATTATGAGAATTTTCTTTTTTGGTATCAAGTCTTCAGTATCTCTAAAGGCATTTTCTTTAAGAATTTCTTTTTTTATTCTTCTATTTTCTGTGATTATCGCCTTGTTAAGAGACTCAACCAATTCATTCAGAGAAACTCTTTTGAATCTTGGAACAGGACTTTTTGGAATCAGATGAAAAGTTTCGTCTTCATACTCACTCAAGTCCAAAATTTCTCCTTTAGTCTCTTTTGAATCTTGCTTTTTTCCAAAAAGAATTTCATCAATGCTCTTTATATATTTATTCAAAATAATTTCTGACTTTATTCTCAGCAACAATGCGGCAGCAAGAAGCACTTTGCTTGAAATAAAATAATTATCTTCCTCAAATTCCTGCAATTTTTGGAGATATTTGTTCGCCAAAATGGAAATATTAATATCCCAAGGATCAAGTTGCTCTGTATTTATCAAGTCGTAAATTATCTCCTGCCAGCCAATCTCCCTGCTAAAGAGTAAATCATGTATTTTCTCTTGTTTAATAGATATCTCTGGCGAACTAGCAAAAACCTCCTGATTTTTGTCCTGCTTTGGGTTAATATCTTCTTTTTTATCCATATCTTTTTAAATAATCAACATTTTATAAATATGCTTGGAGTAAAAATTAAGAGAATCAGATTAAGTAGTGCCTAAAAGCTTCGTGAGTAGTGCCTAAGATTTTCAAATAAAAATCACTACTACCCCTGAACTACTCCTCGTCATTCTTAAAGAGTAACAAAACCGAAACATTTAAATAATCGCATTATTTAGATATTTTATCACCTCTTTTTCCCCAGGAGAGACTTCAAGTCATCTTTTTGACCGGCTTGAAAACTCTCCTAGGGTTTGAAATAAAAATAGGGGAACAAACAATTAAAAAAGTCGTGGAGCAAGCATTTAGTTTTTATTATCTGCTCCCACGCATTATGTTTCAGAATGTGTCGGCGAAATTTTGAATTTCAGCCATGCATTATTTTATTTACATATATTTTTCTATATAAAAATTTATAAACAACTTTTAGTGATTGCTTAAATGCAAAAAAAACTAGAAGAAAATTTAACAGAAGATGATGTAATAAGTTTTAGAATAGCTGATGTTCTGAGACGAGGGTTGTATCCTGTAGAAAGGGAATTAAAAGACATAAAAGAAGCAATTAACAAAAGACAGAGATTTCAAATTAATGGGACTACTGTAAACCCAGTCAGATACCAAAGAAGAGTTAAAGGATTAATAAAATATCAAAGAACTTTATCAAGTGAAGGAGATAATAACAACGACTTGGAAATTCATGCAGAAGGTTTTGATGATTTTAATAACTGATCTTTTTCTTCTTTACTCTGAAACTCTGAATAATGACATCGTCCGCAATAAACCCTGTCTTTTGCTTTCATCAAAAAAACTCCCGGACCGCACCTTGGGCAGAATTTTTCTCTCATAACTTTATCACCTTCAATTTTGTATTTTGAATATTTTTTGCTCGTCGGTTTGTTCTTGTGCGGTTTCTTTCCTTTCTTAACGCCTTTTTTAGCCATTTTGTTCTGTTTTTCCTCCATTCACTTCTACTTTCGTTTCGACAGGTTTTTCCATTGGACGACTTGTCACCTCATCTCTTTTCTTTTTCAATTCAATATCAGTTTTTTCATTCGCTGAATTATAAACAAAAACATCAACTGTAAATGACTTTGAGCCGAACTTCGTTTTGATTTTCCTGATTTTTATTTTGTCTGGAGACGAAGAATATTTCTCAGAAACTACGGCTTTTATTTCTTTTTGGTTTGGAATCGTTTCTTTTTTTATTTCAAGAATAATCTCCTTTCTGCTAAACAAAGGGTTTTCTCTTTCTTGAATTACTTTAACGTTTTCCATTATCTCGTCTTCACGGCAAAGGCGCCTTTGTCCTTTAATTTCAGTTTGTTTGCAATCTCAGATTTCTCAGGATTTATTACCATTACCCTTCCTTTGAAACTGTCTGTAAATTCAGTAGAGCCACAGCCAGGACATTTCTCTTCTTCAAATATTCTGTTGCATCTCTTGCATGCTTTTTGTTTCATTTCAATCCTCTACTATTCCTTTAAACCCCTTTCTTAATTTATAATGATAATTTTGTGTTTGTCCTCGCTGAAAACATTCTACTTCTCCCATTTTTTGTGCTATCTGATTCAGTTTTTCCTGACTTCCATTATATCCAAATCTTTGAGCTTCTGCATAGAATATTCCTGGAGCTACAAATCCATTACTTTCTTGAATTTCTTCAGTTCTTAAAACTCTTAAAATTATGTTCATAACTTCAGTAGTTTCTCTATCAATTTTTGTTTCTATTGTCATTTTATTTTTTTAGTTTTCACTTTTGCTTCAACTTTCATTGCTTTTTGTGCTTCCTTGTTTCTTTTTATTTTTTCTTCTTTAATCCACTCAAGTTTTCCCAGACCAGGCTGTCGCATTGTCAAGCCAATTTTTGGGCTGTCTCCTTTATGGCTTATCGCAACAATTCTTGCAAGGCATATATCTCCTTGCTTCAATGTTCTTTTTGAAGCCTTTCCTAAAAGTGAGTTTGCCTTGCTGAAGCTTACAAAGTCATCCATTGTCTGGCTGATGTGAATCATTCCCTTCATAATACCCATGTCTATGAAAGCGCCGAAATTTGCAATTTCAGAAACTACTCCATAAACCATCTCGTGAAGTTCTGGTTTCCATGAAACAAGTCTGAATGTTGATTTGTAATAAGCTGCACCGTCTCCAGGAATTATAACTCCTCTACCGACTTCCAAAACCTCGACGACAGCGACAACTTTTCCAAGTTCTTTATCGTAATAATCCTCATAAGTTTCTCTAAGCTGCTTTTCAACTGCCTCAAAAGTTTCCAGTTTGAAAAGACGAGGCTCAACTCTTACATAGTCTTCAATTTCATTTAGATAGAACATTTTAGCAAAAATAAGAGCGAAATTTTGTTTAAAAAGCTTTTTGATTGTACTAACTTACAAAATTCACCAACTTTGAAGAATTTGATGTTATAACTCTTCTTACATTATCATAAACTCTAACTTTACTTTCGTTGCTTTCGTTATGGCTTTTCCAAGACAATCGGGGTTTAAACCATATTCCAGCGTAATATTTAGGAATATTTCCACGATAAAAAACTTCAACTAACTCAAAATTTGCTCCGACACAGATATTTCTATCATCAAAATATCCCAACCATGCTTCCTTTTTTCTTCCATCAGTTTCTTGAAATCTTTTTATTTTTCCGCTTGATATATTAAGGTAACCAAAAGGGAAAAATCCATCAATATCAGCACTAAGTTCCTTGGAAACAAATTTGAGAATTTCTTTTACTTGTTCTACATCTACTTGTTTTGGAAACTCAATATATGTTTTCTTTTCCAATTCTGTTATAACATCCATAAAGAACCTTATTTTTTACTTTTATAAAAATTTCTGTATTAACTCGCAGAATTTCCAGAACGAGAATTATTAACTGTAAAATATTCTTTTGTTATCTCTCTTACTCTACCACATAAATCTCTTTCAAAAGGATGCAATCCCTCCAAATCAAATCCTACTGGTACCCTGAACTTTAATCCAGAAAAAACTCCATTCGGTTTTTTTTGTGGTTTTACCAAAGAAAAACTTGTCGATGAATACCTGTCTTCGCGTGAAACAGTTATGTCTCCATACATTGTTTTCACATTGTCTCTATCACTGTAACTCGCTAATTCTAATTCACCTGAGTAATTCAAACTTATTCTACAGTCATTACCTATCTTTTCCCTGATAAACTCAAAAAATTTTTTAGCTTCATTACCATCTACCCCTCTAGGAAAATTTATTGTAGAATCATCTTTGAATAATCTGTCTAAAAAACTCATAAAAAATATTAAACTTCAATATTTATAAATATTACTGGGTTATTTCACAACATCAAGTTTTCTCATTCCCCTGATTACTATTTTGTTGTTTTTTATTTTTCTTTTCAATTCTTGATCCATTGTCGCAACCAAGACTCTTTCGTGAACCTCCGCGAAGTTCTTTATTCCAGTGTCAGTGTTTTTACCATACTTCTTCAAGTCAACAGTTTTCCAGTTTCCTTTCTCACTTTCTATAATTTTTAAAGACAGCTCAGCATCCTGTCTGAAATGATGCTTTTTTCGCGACCTGATTACAAGTTTTAATTCATTAAGAACTTGTTTTGGAATTATAATTTTAAAGCCGAGTGTTTCTATGTCACTAAAAAAATCAATCTTCTGCTTCACGCAAGTCATGATAAAATTCGTGTCAAGTATTACTTCCATAAAAAGAAATACGAATTGACGTATAAAAAGTTTACATAGAAAATGGGCGCGGAGGGAATCGAACCCCCATCTCCTGGGCTGGAGCCAGGTAGTCTACCACTAGCCTACGCACCCTTATCATTTCAGAGAATTATTTATTTTAATGTCTTTCTATTAAGTAAGAAACTGAAAATTTAGACTTACCACCACAAAACAAGAATCACACTAGAAATTAGCAAAACTACAAGATAATGCACTGAATTAATCAAATATAAAGCGAAAGGTTTTCCTTCCCAAAGAATCATTCCAAGCATCGTCGTCGCTATGAAACCAACCCAAACCAAAAAAGCCACGAAAATTCCTGCAACAATTGTTATTGCTTCAAAAATTTCAATAAGTATCACGAGAGTGTAAATCATTACCAACGTACTCAAGAATCCAAAGAGCATTTGAGGTAACATTCCCTTCATACCTCTTTTCTTTCCAGCATTAATCTGAGCTTTTGTGAATTTACTCATTTTTATCCAAAGATTACCAAAAAGAAGTGGAGAATACCAAATCCAACCTATTAAAAAAGATATAACAGCGCTAACAATTACAGCCGTATGATTTATAGAAAGGCTTCCGAGCATAAAATAATATATTGTTGTAGTTTAAATAACTTTTCAAATAAAAATCATAACTTTCTTACTTTTCCAAAATCAAGAACTTTTCCTTTCTCATCAACAACATAAGCATTAAAACTTTTTATCGCATCGTGAGGAATAATTGAGAATTCTTTTTCATTTTCGTATCCTTCTTCATTTACAGAAGTCCCCTCAATTATTCCCAAAAAACTTGGGACAATTATAACTTCTCTACTATTAAATTCTCCGACGAGAAAACACTTGTATTTTTCTCGCTTTATGTTTTGCTTGTCGCTTAACATTATTGAAGGATGCAAATGCCCAATAACCCAAATTTTTATTTTTTCGTCACTGACTTGATTATAAGACATATGACCATGGAAAAATGCGATTCCATCCTTTATAAAATAATTTTTCATTTTCTTTCCGGAAAAGTCGAACTTGTCATGATTTCCTTTTATCAAAACAATTCCTGAATCTTTTACATATTTTCTTAAAAAGTCAAGTATTTTGTTAAAATAAACCCTCTCCTTCCACTCATAACCAAAATAGTGCTTTATGTCTCCAAGAAAAACAATTTTTTTGATATTCCAATTTTGTCTTTTTATTTCATTTATTATTTCTTGTAAATTTTTTATTGTATCATCAGTCTGACTTTCAGGAATCATAACACCAGAATCCCTCAACGAATGCTCGTAACCAACATGCAAATCTCCGATTACTAAAATCCCATACTCAGGAAAAAACACGGTTTTGTCTATAAAAACGAATTTCTGTTCCATATATTTTCAAGAAGATAAATGCTTAAAAAGCTTAGTAATTTTATTTAAAAATGGGAAGAGATTTACCATATACTTTTGACTGGACTGAAAATGATTTAAGGAGTAATATATTGGCTGGATTTCCAAACTGGAACGCAAACGAAATTAATAATTATGTGGACGAAGCGATAAACGAGATTAGGAGAAATGGCAATGGTGCTTTGGTTCAGGGATTAACTTTATATGGAAGAAATATCGTAAGAGAGAAGATAGATAAATCGATAGAAGAACAATTTAGGAAAAAAGGCAAAAAAGAAGTCAAAACTTCGACAATAGGTGAAATATTAAAAAAAAATTTCAAGGAATTCCGATTGCCTAATTTATTTAATTTCTCAACCTCTGAAGTGCAATCTCAGCACTTTCCCTGATTTCTTCTTCAGGAGAATTAAGAAATTTTTCTATAAAAGGAATTACTGACTTATCGTTTAATGTTGCTAAGGCGAGCAACGCTTCATGTCTCACGAAAATATTTTCATCTTCTTCAACAGCTTTCATTAAGTAAGGACTTGCTATTTTAGGTTTAGCATTTTCACCGAGGGAAAACGCAAATTCATGCCTCACAATTGGTGAAGGTTCTGTCAAAAGCGCTTTTCCAAGTTTTCTTATAGATTCATCATTCAGTGCATTCTCCAAATGAAACGCAGCCTGAATTCTCTCTTCTTTTGTTTTTGTTAGATCAAGCACAGTTTTCGCAAAATCCTTTTCTGTTTTTGTTTTCATTTTATCTAAACAAACCGTAATAATCATCTTCTCCTTGAACAATTTTATCAGACCTCATTATTATGTGCAAACCATATCCATTATTAATTCTCTGAATGTTCATTAATATTCTTCCTGTCCTGCCGTTTCCATCTTCAAAAGGATGAATTTTCATGAACCTTATATATTCCTTTATTATTTCATCCTCATCTTTTTTTGCTAGATTAAATTCTTTACACCATTTCTCCATATCTGATTTAACTTTTCCTGGAAGAGAACAATCATCCCTGTTTCCGACATAAACTTTTTTTTCCCTGAATCTTCCAGCTATTTCAGGATTAAGTCTTCTCATTAAAGCATAATGAATATTTTTTACATAGTTTAGAGTAGCAGGTCTAAGTCTTTCTGCTTTCGCGTAACACCAGGCCAAAGCAGCATCTTCATGAGCTTCAAAAAAATCCTCTCCCTCAACTCTATTGTTTTCAACCAAAAGTTTTCTTTCACTTTCAGTAAGGGATTTTATTAAATTATTAATCATTCTTCACCCCCAATTACTTTTAAATGTTCTTCATGCATTCTCTTCAAAAATTCCTGCCTATCTTCAATTTTAATTAAATCACTGTAACCTTGAAGTATTAAATTCATTGCGAAAGGACTCGGAACATTTGTATCAAGAATTACAATTTTAACTTTTTTTTCTTTTATCCACTTCAAAACTTTTTTCGCGCTTTCTAAATCCATTAAATCTTCAATTACTTCCCTTCGTGCTTCTCTAAGTATTGGAAATTCTTTTGTTATCTTCCTTACTGCGTGAAGAAGGAAATGACTTTTTAACTGCTGTTTCCCAACTGTTTTGTTCCTTCCTTTATAATTTCTGAGAATCATCAAGCTTCTTGCTGCACAATGTCTAAACCTTCTCATTAAAACATCTGTTTTTTCAATCGCTTCTTTCAAGACTTCCTCAATGTTTTTCTCGTCGAGAAATTTGATTGCCTTCCCTAAAGAATTTTGAATTGTAGCTTCTCCGGCAATGTAAAACCCATTATCATTTATTCCAATTTCTACATCCCTCTTCCCTGTTCTTCCTATCAAAAACCCAAAAGCCCTTGACAAGACATCATTGACTCTTCGACCATACATGCTATGAAACAAAAAATAACTTTTCTCTGTCTTGTATTTCTCAACAATTATAAGATTTTCGTTTGGTATCTCTAAAAATTTGTGCTGCTCGTTAAAATAATTGTATATCGATTCTGCTGTTTCTTTTTTTACATATAGGTATTCCATTATGTGTTTCAATATTTCTTGTTTTTTTGTTTTTGACTCAAGTTTATTTCTCATTATTTTTCTGAAGAGGTTAACTTCCAAAGCAGTATCAAAACTCAATGGTAGCATTTCAGAAAACCACGAAGGGATTGTCGGAGAAAGATGTTCAGCACTATTCACATAAAGATTCATTCCTCTTGTGTATCTATAAATATATTTCTTCCCGCCCAATACAAAAACATCTCCTTTTTTCATCCTTTCCATGAAACCCTCATCGATAAAACCAATCTGCTCTCCGCTCGCAAATTTCACAGTAACAAAAGATTCATCAGGAATTGTTCCTATATTTGTCAAATACAAAACTCTAGCCATCTTCCCTTTTTTGCCGATTTGATTTGTTTTTTGGTCGTACCAGATTTTGCTGTAAATATTGTTTTTTTCAAGTTCATACTCTCCAGAAAGGTAGCTTATAACATCTAAAAAATCTTTTCTAGGAAGATTTTTGTAACAATGACTTTTCCTAATCACAGAAAAAATTTCATTTAGGTCCCAGATTTTATAAATTGCCATTCCAAAAATCTGCTGCGACAAAACATCAAGACAATTCTGAGGGAAATTTATTTTGTTTATTTTTCTTTCAATCATTTCTTTTTGGATTACGCTACATTCAACTAAATCGTCTCTGTCAAGAACTATGAATCTTCCTTTCGCTGTTTCATGAAGTTTATGCCCTGCCCTTCCTAAACGTTGCAAAGCCCTCGAAGATGACTTTGGAGAAGACAGCATTATTACCAAATCAATATATCCAATATCAATCCCCAATTCCAAGGAAGTAGAGCAGACTACTACTTTTAATTTTCCCTGCCTCAAGCGTTCTTCAATGTCAAACCTATGGCTTTTACTCAATGAAGAATGGTGCGCGGCAATGTTATCATCGCCATACTCTGTTGGAAACTTATCTTTTAAGTGACTCACAACCCTTTCAGTAGCACTCCTTGTATTCGTAAAAATTAAAGTCGTTTTGTGTTCTTTTATCAATCTATCAATCAAAGAGTACATGTTTGTTGAGATATTTTTGTCAGATATAAAATCATCTACAGGAGTCAAGACCTCAATGTTTATTTTTTTATCTAGAGGAACCCGCACAAAATTTACTTCCCTTTTTTCATCTTCGCCAACAAGGTACTTCGCAACTTCTTCCATTGGTTCCACAGTCGCACTCAATCCAATTTTCACAGGAAAAACAGAAGAAATCTCGTTAAGTCTTTCAAGAGTGATACTCAAATAAGTTCCCCTCTTATTATCCATCGCATGAATTTCGTCGACAATACAAAATTCTACAGCCTTTAGTTTTTCAACAAATTTTTTGCTAGTCAAAACTATCGCAAGAGATTCAGGTGTTGTAACAAAAATATGTGGTGATTTTTTCATCATTTTTGCTCTTTCACTCACAGATGTATCTCCAGTTCTCAAACCAACCCTTATATCTTGCAATTTAACTTCCTTTTTTTTCGCCAGTTCTTTTATTTCCCAAAGAGGTTCAATTAAATTTTTATGAATATCGTTGCTCAACGCTTTTAATGGAGAAGTGTAAACTGCATAAATTCTGTCTTCCAATTCATTTTTCTCGGCAAGAATTACTAAATAATTCAAAACTGAAAGAAAAGCTGTAAGCGTTTTTGTTCCTCCTGTCGGCGCTGAAATCAAGATATTTTTTCTTTCCCATATGTTCATTACACCATATTTCTGCGTCAGCGAGAAATCCTCAAACTTAGAAAAAAACCATTCCTTGACTAATGGGTGTAAGATTGACTCAATTTGATTACCACTATGTTTTTTTACTTCAATTACTTTTGTCATTTTTTAAGAATCCCCCTATATAATGAAGGATATAAATTTATTTAAAAACTCTTTTACCCCTAAAAAAGATGCTAAGAAAATTTGGAATTCAAGATTTTCAAGTTTATGCTGGTGTTAAAAAAACGTCTGAAAAATAAACGTAGAAGAATAAAATGGGAAATTATAATGAATCTAAGAAAGAAGAAGCATTACGATACATTAAGTTATTAAAAGAATGTGGAGCAGATACAAGTAAAACAAAAATAAACGAGCAGAAAAGAAAGACTGGAGAATCAAATTTAGAGAAGAAATCAATAATAAATTATCCCCTATTAGGGGGTTTGACTGGAGTTTTAGTTGGAGGTATTGGTGGGGCTTATTTAACAAATGAGGTGATGAATTGGTTAGATGCTCCAACCACAATAAAATATACTGGGGATGTGATTTTTGGATTATCATCTGGAATATTCTGTGGGAGAATAGGGTTTGGAATTGGAGCATATATGCTTATTTCTAAGTTAACAGAAAACATAAAGAAAGATAGATAAGTTTTTCAAAACAATATCTTTATAAAAAATTATTCACTTAAATGAAAATGGTTTATGTTATAAAAGCGTCAGGAAAAAAAGAGGAATTTAACCCGAATAAAATAAGGGGGACATTATTCCGTGCCGGGGCTTCTAATAAACTTATTGATGAAATTGTAAACGAAGTTGAGAGAAAAGTTTACGATGGCATAACGACGAGGGAAATTTTTGACACCGCGATGCAACTTCTTAAAAGTCAAAAACCAGAAATCGCTTCAATTTATGACTTGAAAAACGCCATAATGAATCTTGGTCCTACCGGATTTCCGTTTGAAAGATTTTTTGCAAAGGTTCTTGAAAATTATGGTTATAAAACAGAAGTCGGCCAAAATGTACGCGGAAGAATCACAAGCCACGAAGTCGATATAATAGCAAGAAAGAAATATAGATACATGATTGAATGCAAATACCACAATTCGCCGGGAGTTTACACAAATCTCAAAGTCGTCCTCTATGTCTACGCTAGATTTCTTGATTTAAGCAAACACTTTGACCGTCCTTGGATTGCAACAAACACTAAACTCTCGCAGAAAGCCGTCATTTATGCAGAAAGAGTAAACATGAGAATTACTTCTTGGAATTATCCAGGAAAAAAATCTCTGAGAGAGTTGATAGAAAGAAAAAAACTTTATCCAATTACCATTCTAAAATCAATTGACAACAACACAAAAATGAAATTGACTCAAGCAGGCATCTTTCTCGTAGAAAATCTTTCTGAGCACAGCATGGGTGAATTGAAAGTCAAAACAAAAATCCCAGAAAGCCAGTTAAAAAAAATCATTGATGAAGCGCGTAAAATAAGAAAAGTTAAAGTTAGGTAATTTTTTCAAGCTAAATTCTGTTACCACATTGTGATGTTTATAAATGTTTAAAAACAATTTCTACCAAAAGAATTGGTTTTGGTACAATTTATTGTAACAAGCGAAGGTTAAGCATACAAGATATTGTATGTCCTTAATATTATAATGAAATGTCCATACTGTTCATGCACAAGCATAAAGGTAACAAACAAAAGAGAATCTTCTCAGGGAATAAGAAGGAGGAGAGAATGTTTGAAGTGTAGAAAAAGATTCACAACGTATGAAAGGATTGACAGCAGTGACTTTTACGTCATAAAAAAAGACAAATCAAGGGAAAAGTTCAGCAGAGAAAAACTCGAGAGAGGCATTGAAAAGGCGTTTGAAAAACGCCCTGTAAACAAAGAAAAGATAACAGAAATTGTTAACGAAATAGAAGAACAATTAAGGAAAAAAGGCAAAAAAGAAGTCAAAACTTCGACAATAGGTGAAATAGCGATGAAAAAAATAAAAAAACTCGACAATGTAGCATACATAAGATTCGCATCTGTCTACAGAAACTTCCAAGATGTCAACGACTTCAAAAAAGAAATGAAGGAACTTAAAAACCTATAAAATGGAAACAGAACTGAAACAACTTACAAAACTTAATTTAACGATAAATCAGATTAAAGTAATAAAAGACAAATACCTCAGGAACTCGCCAACAGTTGAACACTGGCTGAGAAATGTTTGTCACAACATTGCACTCTCGGATATTTTGCATTCAGACAAAGTTTCAACAGAAGAAATTTTTGATGGTGTGAATGTAAGAATTGTTGAGTACAGTTCAAAAGGAAAAATAGCGAAGATGTTTCTACTACACCATGGGCTTGTAAAAAGCGAAGATAGACACAAAAATTTTGGAAGGTTCCTCGAAAATTTAGAAGATATAAATGCAAAAAATCCCGAGATTATTTCTGACACAGAAGGAAAATTTTACGACTTGCTTTCAAACTTCAAATTTCTCCCAAATTCTCCGACACTGATGAACGCCAGCAGGGACTTGCAGCAGTTAAGCGCTTGCTATGTTCTCCCTGTTGATGACTCAATCGACGGAATTTACACAAGTGTTAAAAACATGGCTCTGATTCATCAAAGCGGAGGCGGAACAGGTTTTAGTTTCTCAAGATTAAGGCCAAGCGGTGACTTTGTTAAAAGCACTAGTGGAATTTCATCAGGACCAGTAACATTTATGCAAATTTTTGACAAATCAACAGACGTTGTCAAACAAGGCGGAACTCGCAGAGGTGCAAACATGGGGATTCTTCATTACACACATCCAAACATCCTTGATTTTATCGACATGAAAAAAACCCCTGGAGTTATGGAAAATTTCAACGTCTCTGTAACAATAGATGATGCTTTCATGCAAGCAGTGAAGAACAACGAAGACTATCCCTTGATAAATCCAAGAAACAAACAAATCGTCGGAAAGCTTAATGCAAAAGATGTCTGGACAAAATTGATAAAGGGTGCTTGGGAAACAGGGGACCCAGGAATCATAATAATTGACAGGATAAACAACACAGGAAGCAACGCGACCCCACATCTCGGACAAATTGAATCAACAAACCCTTGTGGTGAACAACCTTTGCTGCCTTACGAGCCATGCAATCTTGGTTCAATAAACCTTGCAAAATTCGTGAAAGAATCTTTTACAAATCAAGCGGATTTTGATTATGAAAAATTAAGAGAATGTGTTTACACATGCACTCATTTCTTAGACAATGTTATAGACATAAACAACTATCCAATTTCAGAAATAGAAGAAATGGCGAAAAAAACAAGAAGAATTGGATTAGGTATTATGGGCTGGGCTGAAGCTCTTGTTATGTTAGGAATTCCATACAATTCTCACGATGCATTAAAAAAAGCAGAAGAAGTGATGAAATTCATAAATGTTTCATGTTTGAAAGCTTCTGAAGAGTTAGCAGAAAAGAGAGGAATTTTTCCTGCATGGAAGGGTTCAATCTTCGATAAAAACAGCTCTTACTTCCGAGGACAGGAATATTCTCCAAGACACTCTGCTCGCACAACAATAGCACCAACAGGAACAATTGGATTAGCTGCAGGTTTACAAGGAGCTGGAATAGAACCATTTTTCGCAGTAGCATATGTGCGTTACAACGCCGCAGGAATTGATGCTTTAAAAAAAGGAGAAAAACCCCTGGAAAAAGACACTTTCCTCGAGATAAATCCTTTATTTGAAAAAATAGCTATAGAAAACGATTATTTTGGTTTGAAAAAAGAGGGATTATACAAGAAAATTAACGATAATCACAAGTCACTTGTGGGAATAAATGAAATTCCAAAAGAAATTCAAGATTTATTCTTAACTTCTCACGACTTAACTCCAAAAGAGCATGTAATGATGCAATGTGCTTTCCAGAAATACACAGACAATGCTGTTTCAAAAACAGTGAATATGAAAAACTCTGCAACAGAAAAAGAAGTAGAAGAGGTATACATGCTTGCTTACGAAAATGGCGCAAAAGGAGTCACAATTTATCGTGATGGTTCAAAGCAATTACAAATTTTAAATATAAGCGACAAAAAAGAAAAGAAAGATGCAGAAGGGAAAGTTGTGATAAGAGAAATGAAAAAATTGCACGAAAATTCAGATTATTACAGAGTTGAAACAGGTCAAGGACCATTACATATTCATATTAATTACGACAACGAAGGGCCTACAAAAATCTTCACAAGCATGACCCCGATAGGAACAGAAATTTCAGGATTAACAAGTGCTTTAGGAATTGTTCTCTCTAAATATTTAGGTCTTGGCGGTGACCCTATAAGAATTTTGAAACATCTCAACTCTATAAAATCGGAGAGGCCTTACGGATTTGGAAAGAAAAGAATTGATTCTATATCCCACGGAATCGCCGTAGCGTTAAGAACACATTTAATAAAAACAGGTAAGATAAAAACAGTTGACTTGAGTATTGATGCAAAAGTTTTAGAAAAAGATAATGTTGGTGAAGAAAATCAAAATGGCAATAAGCTTCATTGCCCAAAATGTTTCAGTGCAAACGTAGGCATGGTTTCAGGCTGCGAAGAACCTACATGCTTCGATTGTGGTTATAGCAAGTGTAGTTAAAACAACAACAAAAATTAAATAGAAGTTTTCTTTCAAACTAAAATGAATCCAGATAAATCAAAACTCGGTTTAGTTCAGGTATTTTGGGGAAATGGAAAAGGCAAGACAACAAGTTCATTAGGCACTGCTTTAAGAGCCTGTGGAAATAATTATCACGTCCATTTAGTCCAGTTCATAAAAAACGGCGCGGATTCTTTGGAAGAGCAAATTCCTGGAGAAATAAAAGCACTGAAAAAATTTCCGAATTTTACATACAAACGTTTTGGAATTGATGGCTGGGTAATAGAAAAACCGACGGAAAATCAAATAAAATCCTGCAAAGAAGCATTGAATCATGTCAAAGAATCCCTAAATGATGAGGATAGAGACATAATAATCGCTGACGAAATACTTTACGCTGTACAACTCGGACTGTTAACAGAAGGCGATGTTATTGAATTAATTGATTCAAAACCAAGTAAAAAAGAACTTATTTTAACTGGAAGTCACGAACCATTTCCAAAAATTTTCGAGAAAGCACATCTTGTAACAGAAGTAAAAAAAATCAAACACCCTTACGATTCAGGAATTTTAGCAAGAAAAGGTATTGAATATTGAAAAGATAATTGTTCAACGCTCGGCTCACGCTTGCCTTCGATATTATTTTATCCAACACATTGTAATTTCGCCGAGTGCAAACGCTCGGCTTTGCCTCGCTTAAATAAGTCTTCGCGAGACTTAGTTATTATTTTGTACTTTTAATGTGTAGAATCACAAATTTTTTACATTAATAGTTAAAGAAAATATCGAACGACTTCGGAGCGAGAGTTTTTAAGAGAAATAATTCATATTTTCTCCCTCAACAATTAATATAAACCCACAATTATTTTCTGAGAAATGTTAATCTGGATTTTCATGGTTCTTGATATTTTAACTCTCGTAACAATAAGTCTTGCACAATTCAGCTCAATTTTTCCAATACAGCTTATGCTCTTTTCAATATTCTACCTCTTGTTAAAAGGAATAATGTTTTTCGGAGAGCCGATGAGTATAATTGACATACTCGTCGCTTTTTACATTTTCCTGATGATTTTAGGAATAAACATAACACTGATTTATTTAGTAATATTGTTTTGGTTTTTGTACAAACTGATTTTTGTTTTAGTTGGAGAAGTATAATTTTTATTACAATAATAATTATAAACTATGCAAAACAAAAAAAAGGATGAAAGAAAGAGGTTATTCTTTGGTCTCTCAGCAGATAAGGAAACTTATTCATGACGGAGCATTGATTGTCAAAAATCAATCATTATCTACTAAAGATAATGGGATGTTTAAAGATGGTAACTTGGAAAGCAGGATTCAACCAGGTTCTTTTGAACCGACATTAGGCGAAGAATTATTTGTTATCGACTCTGAAAGAGGAGGTTTATTCAGACCAAGAAAGAATGAGAGTATTTACAGGACCCTTTTACAATTGCCTGCCGGAAACAGAATGAGGTTTGATATATCAGATGGTTTTGAAATAAAAAGAGGCAACACTGCTTTAGTGCGTTTGAACGAGCAAATTGACTTGTCGCATGTCGAAGAACATTTTGACTTTGTAAGGTCTTCACCAAAAAGCAGCACAGGAAGAGTTTTCCCAAAAACACGTTTCTTGTGCGATTACAATTCTTCATTCGATGAAGTTAGCGGAAATGATAATCAAAAGGTAACTCAATTAAGAGATATGTGGTTACTGATTCAATCACTTCCTTTTAATTTAATTATTCGTCCAGATTTGACTCTTAATCAGTTGAGATTTTTTTTAGGAGATGCTAAACTAAGTTCTAAAGAAATAAGGGAAGAATACGAAAAAAATCCAATTTTGTTTAGCAAAAACTCCAAAGGAAAAAAAGCAGAATCTCTTCCTTTAATTGGAAGTATGGTCAACGACGGACTTCAGATAACTCTTGATTTAGAAGGAGCTTCAACTCATGGCATAGTAGGACTGCGCGCAAGAAATAATCCTGTTCCAATAGACTTATCAAAAAAAGGAGAAAATGATCCTGAAAGATATTTCGAGGCTATAATACCTTCATCTTTATCTTCTGAGAAGCAAGTTATTGTTAAAAGAGGGGAACATTACTTATTTCCTTCAAGAGAAGTCCTTTCGATTCCACCACACCTTGCTGCCGAATTAAGAAGGCACTCTCATGAAGGTATTGAAGGAAGATCTCACGACGCTGGATTTGTAGACCCAGGATTTAATGGAGACATGGTTTTTGAGATAAGCCCTGATGAAGAAACAGAAGTTGTCCTGGAAAACGGGATGCCTTTAAGTAAAATGGATTTATTCAGAACTTCTGAAATCCCTGACAAACTATATGGTGACAAAGATGCAGCATCAAATTATCAAGGCCAGACAGGCCCAAAAATTTCAAAACATTTCAAACCCTTTGATTTTGCAATGGCCGCAAAAAATTATTCTAAACTTGACACACTTGTTATCGTTCAAGATGCAAAAATTCTTTTGAACCATAGAAAAAAACGCGAAGGATTTGAATTTATTGAAGGCGATTTATCAAAAGAATTAATCATAGATATCCAAAAAAGAGGATTTTTCAAATCAAGATATGAATGTGAAGATGACACATTAGTTTTGCAACCGATTCCTTATGTTTTATTCTTTGGACCAAATGAAAAAGTTTTTGCTTATGTAAGGTCATCAGACCCGGTTGAATATGGAGACAGAAGACTTTTCGGAAAATTATCTCTAGGATTAGGGGGCCACATAAGAAAAAACGATGGTCCTGATTACATAAAAAATTGTCTTGAAAGAGAATTATTTGAAGAAGTTACTGTTGATGGGAATTATACAAAGCCAAAATTTATTGGAACTTTATTCTCAACGAAAAAGCCCGTAGACGCAGTTCATTTTGGGTTAATTTATGCAATGGAAACAGACGGCTATGTCAAACCAAAAGAAGCTTCTATAAAAGAAGCAGGAATGATTCACATAGACAACATAATTGAAACATACCCTAACACAGAAATAGAAACATGGACAGATTTGTTGATTCCTCACTTGCACCATATTAATAGTTCTTTAGATAATTAATTCAAAGAAACTTTTATAAAACTTGATTTTGTATTCTCTTAGTTATGGAGTTAAAAATGGCTAACAAAGACAAAGTACCTGAATTGTCTGGAAAGGAATTTACAAGTTTTATTAAGGAAGGTATATCTTTAATTGATTTCTACGCCGACTGGTGCATGCCGTGCATCATGATGGAACCAATAATAGACGAGCTTTCGGAAAAATTCAAAGCAAAAATAAAATTCGCTAAGATCAACATTGAAGACCATGGGGAGTTAGCTCAGAAATTCAACATAGTTTCAATTCCAAATTTCATATTGTTCAAAAATGGAGAAAAAGTAGAGCAGTTTATAGGTTCTTCTTCTGAAGAAGACTTCGAGAAAAAACTCAAGAAGTTTGTTTAGTAAAACTTTATAAAAATATTTTGATAAGCTAGTTAATGGACTTGCCTAATCTTAATATCTTGAATATTCTCGACTTAAAAAAAATAAATCCTCAAACGCGTCAGCATCTTTGGGTTTTAGTGCAGATTGCAATTGTGTGGATTGTTTCATATGTAGGATATTATGTTTTGCTTCCAATTTTAGGCGAAACAACTACTTACAATAACAGCCCAATTGCTGCGGCTCTTTATTATGTTTTTTGGACAGGTGTTGCAATAATTGCATTCTGGCCGGTATATTTAATTACCATAAATAATTAAAAAAATATTTAAGTGTTTAACTAACCAATATAATTAGAAAAAGGCTCCGTAGCTCATGAAGGAAACCAAGGTTTCCTCTCACACACCTTCCTTTTCGTTAGGAAAGGCGATTTCCAATTGCCTCCGACGAAATCGCAAGTCGCTACATCGCCAAAAACAGAAAAGGCTCCGTAGCTCAGCCTGGTAGAGCACTGGACTCTTACAACGCGAATTTTAATTCGTGGAAGTTCGAAAAAAACAATGTTGGAGAGATCCAGGTGTCGTGGGTTCAAATCCCATCGGGGCCATTTCATGCTGTTGTTAAACAGCATTTACAAATGTTGATTTGAACTTCAGTATCAAATCACGAGCGATTTCGCGGAAATTAATCGTGAAACGAAAAATAAAAAATCCGAGCGGGGTCGCGAGTAATCGGGGCCATTTTTAGAAAATGAAAATACCTGTTCACGACAAGTTGCTCACTTTAATTGTTCGCTATCGCGAAAGTTTGATGTGAAATTTTAACGAAAAAGTTTGTTTTTTGTATTAACAATTTATATCAATAACCGAGCGACTTTGGAGCGAGGCAATCAACTTCTATACTTAAAGAACTAAATTCACCTTATAACTTTTTGGATGTTTTCAATTGCATCTGCAACTTCTTTTCCTTTCTTAGTCAGCTGTATAACTTTTATTCTTCCTCTCTTCTCAAATACAACCAACTCCAAGACCTCAAGTGTCTGAAGAATCTTCACAGCATGGCTGTAAGTGCAATCTACTTCCTTCGCCAGAATGCTTCCATATCTCATCCTAGAATTTTTTTTCAACGATACTAGCATCATTGCTGGTTTTCGCCTGAAGAACAAATCAAAATTTTCTTTCATTTAAAATGTTTTTTGTTTATTTTGGATGAATGTAAATTTTAAATTTACTTTCATTTTGTTTAAGTATTATGTAAAATATATACTATAACAATTATATCAGCAAATATATTACTTTTAAATCTTTTGGAACTCAATTAAGTATTATCCTTAGGGAGTGACAAAAATATATTTCATTTGAAAATATTTATTAACTAACTATTTATCCTGTTTTAATGACAAAAGAAAAAGGTAAAATAAAAATTCTTGCAGTTGGGGACTTACACGGCGACGAAAGAATTGTGAAAAAACTAGTAAAGCAAGCAGAAGAAGAAAATGTTGACTTGGTAATTTTGACAGGAGATATAACTTTTATGGAAATGCCAATGAAAAATATAATAAAACCATTCGTAGATGCAAAAAAGCAAGTCCTGATAATTCCTGGAAATCACGAATCAGTTGAAACGGTTGACTTTCTCGCAGATTTTTATCAAAACACTAAAAACATTCATGGAAAATATTTCATAAAGGAGAATTTTGGAGTTTTCGGGGCCGGTGGCGCAGATATAGGGATTCATAGACTAAATGACTCTGAAATTTTTGAGTTGCTAAAGAAAGGAAATGACAAAACAAAAAATCTGGAAAAAAGAATAATGGTAACCCACATGCATCCCAAAGGAACAAAATCAGAATTCTCAGGATTCAAAGGTTCAAAAGCCATAAGGGACGCGATTGAGAAATTCCAACCAAACGTCGCTGTTTTCTCACATATACACGAAGCTGCAGGAACAGAAGACATAATCGGAAAAACCCGCGCGATAAATGTCAGCAGAAAAGGAAAAGTTTTTGAAGTGTGAAAAAATTACATAAATATTTATAAATTAGAAAGCGCATTTTGGGCCTGGGGAGACAGATTTGAATGTGTCTATGGACAAGCATTTCTAAAAAACAAAGATTTAGACAGCGAAGGAAAATATGAAACAGTAATTGGGTATTTTTATAATAATGGAGACTGCCAACAATTAGAAATGATAATGAACAAGCAGGGATTCCCCCAAGTAGTTTTACCAAGTAGATAATTAACTTAAATAACTCAAAACCATTCCATCCATTTCGTTCCAGAATTTTTTAAACACTTCATATCTTTCTTGAGTAAGTTCTAGTATGATTTCCCTGTTTTCTGCCCAATAAAAATCAAATTGCTTTGTATCTCTTTTTGCTTTTGGATTATCTGCAATATCTTTCATTTCAAGACGAATCCAATAATCACTAAGATTGATTGGTAAATGTTTTAATTCAGCAAATTTATATTTCTCCACGATTGCACTTAGATTTTTCATAAAATTTTCAGAATTTGGATTATTGTTTAATATTTCAAAACCTAATAGTCCAAGATTATATATCCAAAATCCTTCCATGCTACTCCTTCCTTCTATTAACCATTTACCAACATGTCCTGAACAACTCCAATTCGTCTTTATAAATCCAAATCTCTTTTTTAAATTGTACATATTATATATCAACTTTCCAACATCCTCGTCCAAATCATGAACTCCTCCATAAAGCCACCTGTCAAAAGCAGCGTCATTAAATATATCTTCCATAATCTGCCATGAATTTAGGCATTTAAAAAACTAAGCATTCACAAAAACTAAAAACTTAAAAGCTTGTTCTTGAGTAGAATATTAGAAAAATGCAGAAAAAAATTGAGAAAACTAAAGAAGAAAAACTAGCGGAAAGTTTTTTTCCTGTAGATGAAAGCGACACAAAGTATGGAATTGAAAAAGAACAAAAAAAACCACTTTCATTCACAGGATTTGAGGAAGCACCGATAAAAGAAACTCAGAGAAAACAGAGAAGTGGGAGAAAAAAATTCTCAAGGAAGCTGAAACGAACTAGGCCTCAAGAAATTATCAAAAAAGAAAAAGAAGTAAAAATTCCAAAGATAAGTCTTAAAAAAGAAGGTTATGAATTAATCATAACTGAAAAACCGCAGGCTGCATTAAAAATCGCTTCTGTTTTGGGAAAATACGAGAAGAGAAATTACCAAAAAGTTCCATACTACGAAGTAAACAGAAATGGAAAAAGAATTTTTGTTGCATGCGCCGTCGGACATTTGTTCAGTTTAACCCAAAACGCAAAAAGCAGGGGAATTCCGACATTTGATATTTCATGGGTTCCAAATTTTACAGTCAGAAAAAATGATTTTACAGAAAGGTATTATAATACAATTCTAAAACTAGTAAAAAACGCCGGAGAAATAACAATTGCAACAGACTATGACATTGAAGGAGAAGTAATTGGCTACAATATTATGAGATTTATCTGCAGCCAAAAAGACGCAAACAGGATGAAATTCTCGACGCTGACCGAAAAAGAATTGAATGACTCATATGAAAAAAAATCAAGTAGCATAGACTGGGGGCAGGCAATCGCGGGAGAAACCAGACATTATTTAGATTGGCTTTATGGAATAAACCTCTCAAGAGCTTTAATGAATGCTATAAAATCAACAGGAAGTTTTAGGATAATGTCCATAGGAAGAGTCCAAGGACCGTCGCTGAAACTGATAGTTGAAAAGGAAAAGCAAATTCAAAGTTTCAAATCAGAACCATACTGGCAAGTTTTTATTAAAGTCAAAAACAAAAAAACCCAGGAAATTATTGAGTTAAAACACACAAAAGATATTTCAAAAAAAACGGAATTAAAAAAGTTTGATAATTTGAAGGACAAAGAAATTGATGTAACAACTGAAAAAAAATCTCAGATTCTTCCTCCAGGGGTTCCATTTAATCTTACGCTTTTGCAAATAGAAGCTTACAAGCTTTATGGAATGACTCCTTCAAAAACTCTTCAAATTGCGCAATCCCTTTACCTTTCAGGATTAATATCATATCCAAGAACTTCAAGTCAAAAACTCCCAGCGTCAATAAACTACGAAGAAATATTAAATAATCTTGCAAAAAAATACAAAGTTGAAAAACTTATTACAAAAAACAAGCCAGTGGAAGGAAACAAAACAGATCCTGCACACCCTTCAATCTACCCTACAGGAAATTTCCAAATAGTTTCTGGAGATGATGAAAAAATCTACAATCTTATAGTAAAAAGGTTTCTGTCGCTTTTCTGCGACGACGCTATAATAGAAAACAAAAAAATAAGAACAGAAATAAATAGCTTACATTTTTCCCTAAGTGGCTCTGCAATAAGAAAAAAAGGATGGATGGAAATTTATCCTGCAAAATTACAGGAAAAAGAAATTCCTGACTTTAATGAAAAAGGAGAAATACTAGATGTAAAAATTGAGGAGAAGCAAACACAACCGCCAAAACGCTATTCGCCAGCTTCAATAATTGCTGAGCTTGAAAAAAGAAACCTAGGCACAAAGGCAACAAGATCAATGATTTTAGAAACACTTTACAATAGAAACTACATCAAAGAAAAAAGCATTGAAGCAACCCCTTTAGGAATTTCTCTTATTGATACGTTAAATAAATATTCTCCCATAATAATCGATGAAAAATTGACGAAAAACTTTGAAAAAGAAATGAATTTGATACAAACGTTGAAAAAAAGATTTCAGGAAAAAGAAAAAGAGATAATAAGTAAGGCAGAAGAATCAATAACAAAGATTATCTCCCAATTCAAAAAAAATGAGAAAGATATAGGAAAAGAACTTTTAGATGCAAATATCAAGCTTAATGAGGAAAGAAAGATAGAAAACACACTAAACATTTGTCCGATTTGTAAAAAAGGAAATCTAATAATTTCCTACTCGAAAAAAAACAAGAAACACTTTGTCGCCTGCAATGCTTACCCCGAATGTAAAAATACTTATTCACTTCCGCAAGGATTCATAAAAAAGGCGGAGAAAAACTGTGAAGATTGTAATTTCCCGATGCTAATGAGAATTGCAAGAGGAAAACGACCTTGGATTTTCTGCTTTAATGTTTCTTGTCCATCTAATAAAAAGAGAATTGAAGAATACAGAAAAAAACATGAAAGAAATATTAATGAAAATCTTTGATTTTCTTTAATCCGGAATGTATAAAAAATAAAGAAAGAATTGAGGCCTACAGAAAAGAGAAAGAAAAACAAGAAGAAAATAAATAAATTATCTTTTTCTTTTACCCTTACTTACACCACTCGTTGACCCAAAAGAGTGATAATGTTCTTTGTGGGGTTTAAGAGCATGTATCAGCAAAATAGCTGCAGCAACCACCACTATCCAAAAAGATACTATAGTTGAGAAAATCTGTGTCGGGAAAATTACAAATATCAAAATCAAAGCTGAGAGAATAATTTCAACCCACCCCCAATTGCACTTCATTTTTACCTCCTTTTACCAACCAATATAAAGATTCTCCTTTAATAAAGGTTTGTAATCAAACCCATTCAAATAATTTTCTCTGGGTCAAAACTTCATTCAGTATTTTGCTTTTTTTTAGAATCATTTCAGGATTGAAGTTAAATTTTACTTGTCCTATTTGCTTGGCCGCTTTTATTAATTCTTCCCTGGTTGAAAAATGTATTTTTTTCTTCATTGATTTTCTGACACTTTCTCTTACAACCCAAACACCGAGTGCAGCCCAGTAACTTGGAGTTTCAATTCTGATTGCAAGAATTGACGCTTGCCTTTTTATGCCGTTTAAGTATTCAAGAATAGGAAGCCGCGTTGCATAATACCCTCCCGCAGTGTTGCTCGCATATTTCTTTCTACCAAAATAACTCTCGAAATCCGTCGACGCTTTTATTTCCTGCGAAGGATTCCAAGAACTTCCAGGAAGGTAAAGCTCAAAAAGCTCGAAACTGAAAATGTCCGGAAAAAGCAGAATCAAATATTCATTTCCCATAAAATCTCCAAAGAATAATTCATAATTTTCTATTTGTTTATAGTTTTTTACATTTTCAATAAGAGTTTTTGCAATGATATCATCGGTAGCTGTTATAGACCAACGCGTGGGAACGAGTTTTTTGCTGTTTCGCATTCCCAAAACACCAACACTTAAAATTTTACTCAAAGTATATTCATTAAAGTTATTTTTGTATAAATAATCTATTCCCTCATTTGCTTTATACTCCCCAGACATAACTTTCTCAACTTTTCTGTGGATTTTTACATTAGAAACTATTTTCGCCTTTTTCAGACCAGCACTAAGTCCATGAGGAGTTAAAATTCTGTCTCTTTTGTTTCCAAAACTCAATCCCCTTTTTAATTCAATCTCAACATCAACGGGTTTAGAAGCAAGGGCAATTTCCTGTGCTATTTGAACAAACTTTTTATTCAAATTAAAATCCTTAACACCTGCTGTAAAACGAGAATTAAGCAAACTCTCTCTTATTTTTATGACGTCGTTGACATTAAAATTATTTTCTGCCCAGAATTTCGCATCGTCGTAAAGCCATGCATTTTCATCTCTTTCCAAAGGACTTAAAATTCCAACATTCACATTAGGATATTTTAACATTGAACCAACAAAAACGCTCGGAGGAGAATTGCTATCTAGTTTATAGATGTTTGAAATATTCTTTATCTTGAAATTTGTATCACCAATCTTTTTTATAACTTCAAATTTTATGTCCTGCATCAGAAAATAAATGGGAGAGAGTTTATATTTTTTGTTAAATCCATCCTTTCTTGAAAATCCCATTATTTCTTATCTCAAAACTCATTTCTTTTTGAGGTATGTTTCTATGTTTTAGAACTATCGCCTTTCTTTTTTTACCTTCAACTTTCAACTCAATTATGCACTTGCTCCAGTACTTCATCAAATCACCTCCGACAAGGTTGGTTTCCCTTTTTATTCCTTTTTTTATGTCTTCATCTGATAAAAAACCACTGTAAACTTGATTTGTTATAATTACAGGAATGTTTTGTTTTCTCGAAATCTCAGAGAGCAATTTCATTTGTCGAGCCATGTTATAATTTATTTCTTTTATCCCAGAATCACTTCTGTTTTTTACTGCTTCTCCCAATTCCAAGCGATAAAGTGTAGCCATTCCATCAACAACAATTAAACCGACATGCTGTTTTTTTAATTCTTTTAGCAATTGTTGAAAGCTTTTTTGATGTTCTTCGAAACTTGAAGGGGAAAGAAGCAAGATATTATTCAAAACTTTTTCATATAAATCATCTTTGTCATCAGAAAGCAACTGTTTTACTCTTTCAACACTAAAACCTCCTTCTGTATCAATGAAAATTACTTTGTTTCCTTTTTTAGCCTGACTGCAAGCAGCTAGAATACAAAAGTTGGTTTTTCCACTTCCAGGAGGCCCTGCAATCATTGTGACTACATCTTTCTCATAGCCCCCAAAAAGCCACTTGTTCAAATCATAACTTCCTGTTGAGATTTTCTCTGTTTTTTGCATTTTTTATAAATATTTATCATTCTTAAGAGCTTTAATTATGTTCTTAGTTAAGTTAGACAAGTTATAACATTCAAAATATGAAATAAGTCTTGCATCATTAATTTCTGCTGACGGGTAAATAATGCCTTTTATTTTTCCAAAATAAATTACTTCTGTCCATGGATTTTTTTTATGAGATATAGTACCTGTAAATGAATCGTAAAAATTTCCGATAATCGCTTCCGCTTGAAGCTCTTCCTTTATTTCTCTTAATAAACACTCTAAACCTCCTTCATCTTCATTTGGCTTTCCTCCAGGCAAAATCCATGAATCTCTTTTTCTAACAAGCAACAATTTTTTATCTTCTATAACGACTAACCTAATTGCCTTATTCATAAAAAAACTAACAATAAAAAGTTAATAAGGATTATTGTAATTACTTCATCCTTTTGAAATCAGATTCAATTTTGTCAAGCTCTTTGACAATATCCTGAATTGCGTCGTTCACAGCTTTCTTCGCTGCCTTACCCTTTGTCTTAACTACAAGAACTGGTTTCTTCGTTGGATGTTCTCTCCTCCAAGCTACAAATTCAACAGAATCATCCTTATTCAAATAAACTCTTAAAATTTCAGCAACTGTGATATTTCCAAGCTCCAATTCAATTTCTTCTTTAGAACTCTTCAAAACATTGACTTCCATAATGAAAATATCCAAAAATGTTTTATAAAGCTTTCTTTTGGATTAATTGTTCTCTTCTATCTTCTTTTTCAATTCATGTAAATCAGCTATTGTAAATTCCTTCATCCCTTTAACATCAAAATCTTTATTTGCTTCATCTGTATCACTTTTCTTTTCTTCTTTCCTTAACGTTACTCCAAGATATTTCTCCACTTTGCCTATAACTTTTTGGTCGCTTATTTTTCCCTCTTCAAGGGATTTCACAATAAACTCTGGCTCTTGGATTTCCCTGGCGAATTCTTCCTGAGTCAAATGCTTCAATCTCCTGGCTCTTAAGATAATCCAATGAAAATTATCTAAAAGTGATTTTTTCAAATCAGGACTATGCCTGAAATTTCTCTGTGCACTTGTGTTTATTATATTTTTCAGAGATTCATTACCCTTTAACCTATCACTCACAAAAGATTTTGGCTTTATATCTGGATTTACTCCTGAAACTTTTTTTAATGTTTCGTAAACACTCGTATTTTGTTTTTCAAGATTAACATTAGACGCAACACTTTTCATCACAGGATAGTCTTCTTTAAAAGAACACTTTCTGCACACCTTCATAACTCCGCTAGGTAGTATTGTGTCATATAGTACAGCCTTATCTTCAGTAATACCGCATTTGTAACATTCGTTCATTAGAGTTTTAAAAAAAGGGTATTTTTTAATATTTGTGTAATGCAGAATAAGGTTCTTACAAATAACTTGAAACTGTTTCTACATACCTTTGCACATTCCTTGCTAAAGCAAATCCTGTTGGAAAACCTTTCAAGATGTGAAATTCACGAGGATTATTTTTATTAAAAGTAATTTTCAAAGCCGGGAGAAATCTACCATTTAAATGTATCATTGTATGACTGTAATCTTCTGTTTCTCTAACAAAACCATTCCTGTATCCCCTTTTGCTTTTTTCTTCAATTCTTGCTTCCCAGCCAAACTCATCTGCGGCTTTAACAAGAGCTTTTTCCAATCTTTCAGGAACTTTGTTTTCTAGGTGAATTATTTTAGTTTCCATCAAATAAATATTTTTAATTGCCTTTTAAAACTTATGCTTGATTAACCAAATAAATTACTTAACTCTTCAGTTGTTTTAAGTTCATACAAAACATATTTCTCATTTATAACAACCGCAGGATATTCCCCAACATCATATGTCTTAATAAGATAGTCAAGAGAGACAATTTCCTGGTCTACTGCAATAGGAATCAAAATCACATCATCTCCTTTCTCTTTCTTCAAATCCTGAAGAATCCTACTCCAAACAATCTGTTCTGATTTTTTCTGTATCTCATTTGTATTATACTCATAAAGATAAACAACTGTATTCACACTAGTGTTTTGACATTTTTGTTTCATGTTTATTACATTCATCCACAGCAAAGTTCTCAACAAGTCATATTTTCTGTGTATTGTATTGAGTGATTCCGTCAACTTACTTGATTCATCGAATTGTTCCAATTGTTTTGCTTCGTCATAAATTTGGTTCGCAAAATCTACATTTGCATTTTTTAGTTCATCGCATGAAATGCTTGGGTTTTCTGGAAGTTTTCCCAATGCAAATGAATCATAAAGAGATGTCTCTGATTGATAAAAGAGATAATTCACATTGTTTACTCTAAGCTGCTCAAGATAAATTCCCATCACGAAACCAAGTGCAAAAAACAAAATTGTTAGGAACAGTGCCTGCCAAAACACATGTTTTTTGCTACTTAACATTTTACTTTAACACCTTTCCCACAACATACACATCATTTAATTTTCCATCGTCAGTCATAAATGCTTTCTCCTTTTTTCCCTCTATTTTAAAACCTAGTTTCTTTGCTAATTTCAACGAAGGTATATTTTTCTCAACAATTTCTGCTTCTGTTTTTTTTATTCCTCTTTTCTTTGCTTCACTTAAAACTTTTTTTATTAACTTTGAAGCAATCCCTTTTTTTTCATAACCAGGACGAATACCCCATCCTAAACTAGTTATATGTCTTACTCTTTTTCTCTTATTAAGATTAAAAGATCCAGTACCAACAACATCTCCAGTATTTTTATCTAAAGCAATAAATAAAATAAAATTAGAGTTTTTTTTATATTTCTTTCTCCATTTTCTTACCTCTCTTTCAGATATGATTTTATCTTGATTTGTATAAATCCAAGTTTTTCTTTTAATTCCTTCATTTATCATTGCTGCAGTTTTTTTCTCATCTCCCGGCTTTGCTCGTCTTATTTCAATTTTCATTTTACCATGAATATTTTTTCCTCGAAAGTTTGTATACTGCCACTATAAGCACCAAAGGTGTTAGCAAAATATATACTAGAAGATAAAAAACAACACTAAAAAAGTTTTCCTTTTCCTTTATATGGCTGTTTATAAAGGAAATTGAAAAGTAAGTGAAACCAACCCCTAACAAAAATAAGATTATTCCCAAGAAGTTAAGTATTGATGGATTTAGATTTATATCTTGTAAGACAATAATTGCTGTCTGTGAAGCGAGTGAGTAGTTTGTGGTCAGGTAGTAAGACAAAAATCCCCTAAGAATTCTATAAAAGAAAATTCCCAAACCAAAAACTCCAAGGACAAGTGAAAATGCAAAAAAAGGGATTATAAAATAACCAAGCATTCCTTTCCTGAACAAAACGTTTTTGTATTTTATTATACATTGAATTCCTCCAATAGTCCAGCGAATTCTTTGTTTTATCCATTTCTTTATAGTATTCGGAGCAACAGTGGTAGACTTTGAAATAAAAGACATTCTTACTTTGTATCCGTCGTGAAGCATATGCCAAGTCGCCTCAATGTCTTCTGTCAAATTTTTAGTGTCAAACCCCCCAATTTTTTTCAGAATCTTTTTGTTGTAAAGAGCCAGAGGTCCAGGCGTTACATAAATTGAATCTACAAAATCAAGAAGCTTTCTTGTGAACGCAATAACTTTGTATTCAATTGCTTGCATTTTTCTGAGAAAGTTATTTCTGTCTCTTACAAGAATACTCGTTGTCACAACACCAACATCTTTATCATCAAAATATCCAGTCATTGTACTTAAGGCATTTTTGTCAGGATAAGAATCAGCATCGACAACAGCAATCAAATCTCCTTTTACGTAAGGAATTGCATAATTTAAGGCTGCTCCTTTATTTCCTTCATTTACTTTATCTAGAACTTTCACTTTTGAATATTTTTTTTCTAATTCTCGGACAATCTTCAAGGTGTTATCAGTAGAACCATCATTAATGACTATAACTTCCCCAATATATTTATAATCAGAATTCAAAACACTTTTAACAGTTCCTTCTATGCTGTCTTCTTCGTTGAATGCAGGAATCAAAACAGAAACAGAATATTTATTTTTCGCTTTTGGGAAAGAAAAAATCTCTTTTCTGTTTTGGGCAAAAAGAACTGTGAAAAGCATCAAAAAATAAAGGGCCAAAAACATATACACAAGATAAATAACAGTTAGTGCTTCAGGCATGAAAAAAACCTGCTGGTTTTTTTCGATTTTCCTCAAAACACTGAAAGGCGATTTCTAATTGCCCAAAATGAAATCGCAGACCTATCTCAAAATAACCAGCTTTATTTAATTCTATTTTCATTTTAATTCAAGCTTATCATTTTCAGAGATGTTGAAATAATCGTAAAATTCGTCGCTTAAGGTGAGTTCGTAAGTATGCCCTATTTTTTTCTTTTTTATCAATCCAAGTTCATAAAATTTTTTTATGTGTTCGTATGCTTTGTTGCTCCTAATCTTAACCAAAACACTTTGTTTCATCGGCTGCTTATATGCAATTATCGCCAAAGTTTCCTGTTCAGCTTTTGAAAATTCACTGTTTCCAGTCGCTAGTTTATTGACAATCTCATGATACTGTGATTTGACATCCATTTTCCATAAATTATTTTTCTCGACAATTTCAATTGCAGAAGAATCATTGTTATATTTTTCCTTTAATTTCCCTATAATTTCCCTTATGATTATAGGATTCAAATCACTCAACGAAACAAGTTCCTGCATTGACAAAAACCTTCCAGAAATGAAAAAAACTGCTTCAAGTTTCTTTATGTCCTCCTTTTCTCTGAATTCATCAATCTCGTTGAATGTCTCGCTCGAAACCATAAGTTAAAGAAAGAGCCAAAGTTTAAAAAATGTTATTGTCTATTTTTTCACGCTAAAAGTATAACCATCCTTGCTGTCTTCTACATGAGAAGTAACTACAATAAACCTTCCATGTTCTTTCTTGTCTGTATAATCCAAACCAGCAACTCTCGAAATTGGTTCATTAATTTTTGGCAAAGCACAGAAATACGGCTCTTCATTAAAATAATTTAAAATCCACGTTAATTTGTTTACATTTTCCATGTTTTTTGTTAGTCCAGTTAATATACTCATTCCAAAACCTTCTAATAAATCATCCCTATCTCTTTTTTTAATATCAAAAATATAAGGCATCCTTATCGTCCTGTCTTTATTGTGTTTAATACCATTTTCTCTAATAGTCAGGCTTTTTTCAAGCTCGCTAAATTCAGGAGTAACTATCTTTTCATTTTGGATTTTAGGATGATCTTCAAAAACCATTCTTACCTGAGAAAAATTACTATTAACTTCCGGATAATAATGAACAGCCGTATCTGCTACAAGCCAAGATCTCTTCATTTTATGAATTACGTCCCTCGCTGTATCATTTTCTAAATTTCCTAGAGAAATATAAACTAATTGAACAAGTTCAGGCATTGTCGGCATCCTAGTTCCTTTCTTATAACTGATGTTATCTCTCAAATGACTAAACTTTCCAGGACCAATTCTTTTAGCATTAAGAATTTCTTGAGGCGCTTCTCTTGATTTTACAATTACATCTATCATTAAAAACCGATAAATAATAGGTTTAAAACATTTATGGTATTTTAACTCAACCAATCTTAAATCTCAATATTGCACCCATACCAGAAAGGTTCAAGAACTGCTCTCCTTCAATTGTCTCTGTTGAAACAATGTGGACTTCTGCCGAGATATTTTGGGCTAGTTTTTTTAATTCACTAAAGAGTTTTTTATCTATTGCTTTAGATAAAATAAGTTTGTCAACAGCTCCGTATTCCAAAGCCTTTCTGATTTTCTCTTCATTATACAAAACCATATCTGGTTTTTCTCCAAGTTTCTCAAAGAAGTTTTCAAGTAGTTTTTTCTCTTTCGTTATTTCTTGACTAGCAAGTATGTCCTCTGATTTTTTCACAAGTTCTTTCAGTCCAGATTCATCAGCATCTCCAATGTCCCTCACACCAATAACCTTATCCTTTAATTTTGTAACCAAGTAATCTCCTTCCAAAAATTCATCTTTTGTGGGTATTGGTCCTCCTACTAAAATTCCCTTAAGCTTTGGCATTTCGAAAAATATTTTTTTCATTTCATCTGCAATTCTTTTGTAAAATTCTTTTGTCAAGCCTTCTGTAATTCTATGAAACCTCTGAGACGATTGTCCTCCAGCCCTAACTTTGGAAGGAATTCCAGAAGTCATTTTTTGCAGGAGTTCTATACTTTTTCCCTCAAGCAATCCAATCGCAGCTTCTTTTCTGTCCATAACCAAAAGGGCAAAAACTTCATCAACTTCCAGCATTTCTTTCAGCGGCTCAAGAATAAATTCTTTGTCACATCTATAAAGCCGGTTTTTTAAGGGCATAGGAGTTTCAATTTCCCAAATCCTCAAATCTGTTTGCCCTTCAATTTTTGAGATGTTGCCTGAAAAAATAGCCATTCCATTATCTGGAGTTTTTTTATAATCTTTCAAAGCTCTTACTATTTTATCAAGAGCATCTGAAACATTTTTTTTCGTAGATGTTGATTTTATGTTTTTCGCAGTTGATTTTTCAGCCTCAAGTTGCCTCTGAACAGCGTTCACATCATAACCAATAGGAATGTACACGCTAACCAGCTCTGTCTGTCTTCCTTTGTAAGACCCAAGTTCTTCCAAAGTTTCCTCAAGTTCTTCTTTAGTTAATTTCATTTTAAACAAACTCTACCTTGAACTCACCCTCTTTTATTTCTTTTGCATTTGTGACGTTTTTTAGGTCCTCTAAAAACTCTTTTAAGGCATTATATGTTTTTTTGTCTAAAGTTAAAATTATCTCTGAATTCATTGACTTTTTATTCTGTGTTTTTTTACTTCTAATCTTAGAAAGGGTATCCCTATATACATACCACCTATTTACCCAACCTAATTCTCTCCAATCTTCTTCATCCCATTGCCATTTTCCTTTATGCATATCATAAAATTTCGGCCAAACAGAAACATGAATGCTCTTATTTTTTTCAGTTTTTTTGAAATGTTCTTGATAAATTTCTTCTGTAACAAAAGGCATAATCGGAGCCAACAATTTCAAGATTGTCAATAGTGAATTGTATAGTGTATATTGTGCTGAAATTTTCTTGTCTCCTTTTTCATTGTAAATTCTTTTTTTAACTGTTTCAAGATAATCATCACAAAAATTTCTCCAAAAAAAATCCTCGACATTGAACTTTACTCTTGAATATTCATACTTTTGAAAATAATCAGTTACTATATAAACAAGACGATTTAAATCTTTCAAAAAATATTCATCAATTTTCTCCAACTTCTTTGGTTTCTGTCCTTTGTAGTCTTTAAGATTCATAAAGACAAATTTTGCTGCGTTTCGTAGTTTATTTACAAATTTTTTTCCTGTAACCAACTCTTTTTCCTGATAGTCCATGTCTTCACCAAGCTTACTTCCTGCTGCCCAAAACCTTAAAGCATCTGCACCAAATTCTCCAAGAACCTTTTGAGGCTCGATAACATTGCCTTTTGACTTTGACATTTTTTCTCCTTTCAGAGAAACCATTCCTGAAATAACAATATATCTCCAAGGGATTTTATTTTCATGTAGATATGATTTAACGATTGTATAAAACGCCCATGTCCTGATTATATCATGTCCATTAGGTCTTAGAGAGTATGGGATTTTTACCATATTTTTAACTAAAGAAGAAGTTATCTGCGGTGTTAAGCTCGAAGTCGCCCAAGTGTCAAGAACTTTAGATTCTGGAGCAGCATATTCATTACATTTAAGACATTTTCTTTTTATTTCAAAAGGGTCAATCGGAAGTTCTTTTTCTTTAGGAAAAATTACTTCTTTGCATTTTTCACAACGCCAGACAGGAATAGGAATTCCAAAATGCCTGTCTCTTGAAATATTCCAGTCCCAATCCAAACCATTAATCCAGTTTTCATATCTTTTTCTCATATACTCTGGATGCCATTTAACTTTTCTGCCTTGCTCAATCAACTTTTTTTTCTTGTCCATTATTTTAACAAACCATTGCTTCGTTGGAATAAACTCAATTTCTGTACCACACTTATCATGAACATTGACAACATGAAAAATTTGTTTTTTTTCAATAACAAATCCTTTTTCTTCCAAATCTTTCAAAATCTTTTTCCTAGCGTCTTTAATCTTAAGCCCCTTGTAATCTCTAACGTCAAGAGTTCCATTTCTATTCAAAATTATTTTAGGTTTTAGCTTATGTCTTTGAACAGCATCAACATCATACTTGTCTCCATAACTGCAAACCATCAACGCGCCTGTTCCTTTTTCAGGATTCGCTGACTTATCTGCAATGATTGGAACTTCAAAATTAAACAAAGGAACTTTTGCTTTTTTTCCGATAAAACTCTTATACTTTTTATCTTCAGGATGAACAAAAACAGCAACACACGCAGAAATAAGCTCTGGTCTTGTTGTTGCAATAGGCAAATCTTTTCCCCCAGCTTCAAATTTTATTACAGAAAACTGACTCTGCAATTCCTTGTCTTCAAGTTCTGCTTGAGCTATTGAAGTCTGGCATTCAGGACACCAAATTGTAGGAAATTCTTTTTCATAAACTTCTCCTTTTTTATAAAGCTCAATAAAAGACTGCTGAGAAATTTTTCTTGAGTTTACATCGATTGTTGAATAAAAAACATCAAAATCAGAAGATATTCCAATGTCTTTCCAATCTTGAATAAAGTCGGGAGTTATTTCTTTAAGGGTTTTTAGACAAATTTTAATAAAATCTGCTCTGGACATTTCCTTGCTTTTAACTCCCTTAATTTTTTCCACAAGTCTTTCTGTTGGCAAACCGTTGTCGTCTGTTCCAAAGGGGTAAAAAACCTGACCTTTTTCGGCTAAGTACATTCTTTGAAAACGGGCAATAAAATCCTGCTGGGAGTAAGAAAAAGCATGACCGATGTGTATTTTCCCAGATACAGTTGGCGGTGGTGTATCAATGCTGTAAACTTTCCCTTTCTTTTTAAAATCAAACTTGTAAATTTTTTCCTTTTCCCAAAACTTCCTTATTCTTTCTTCACTAAACTTAAAATTATCAAACATAAATACATTAACTAGAAGAAGTTTTTAAAACTAATTAAAAAATTGGCTTATTATTAGCTAGGATCACATCCATCACAATTACAAACAGAATTCTCATTAAGATCTTTTTTATCAAGATCCCATATTTTTGGAATTTCTCCAAAAATCATTTTGTAATATTTTTTAAAATTCATAAATCCTTCAATTCTCTTAGATTTAGGCGTACCATTAATATAGGGGGTATGGTGTAAAAAATATTGTAAGTTATCCTCACAAAAATCATGATAAGCTTTTGTGAAAAGTATAAATTGATGCCATATTGCATCTACTTTAGTGCTCATCATTGCAAGATTATTCCCAAAAATTTGTGTTAAAAAAACATATCTTTTAAATTCTATAAAAGCTTCTTGATATTCTTCAACAGAAGAAAATTCTCCTTTTTCAATAAGCTTTTCTTGTAAATAAGGTGCATCAAATCCATTCAATTTTTTGAGTAAATTTTTTTGTTGAGTTGTTAGACTATCATCTTTAAAAAAGCCAACCCCTTCGGAGAAATTCTTTTTATGTAAATTTATGGGCTCAATTAATGTTTGAGGCATAATTCTTAAAACGAATTATGATATTTAAATATTTCTATTATTTTTCTTAAAACCAATAACTTATTTTATACCAAGAAACTTTTAAAAACTATCCCTCTATCTGAAATACATGGCACAAGAAGGTATAAGTATTCCAACAGGAGCATTCGGCGGATTAATGAGATTCAACGAGGAATATAACAGCGTTTTCAGTTTAAAACCAACCCACGTAGTTGTCTTCGTTGTTTTGATAGTAGCATTCAGAATATTTCTAGAGTTTTTTTATTAAAATGTTCCCAGGATTAAACCCAAAAAAAATGCAGGAATTGATGAAGCAAATGGGAATATCTCAAGAAAATATTGGCTCATCGCAAGTTATTATAAATCAAATAGATGGGAAAAAAATAATTATTGAAAATCCTTCCGTAACAAAAATGAAAATCCAGGGACAAGAAACATTTCAAATAACAGGAGACGTTAAAGAAGAAGATTTCATTTCCGAAGGAGATATAAAAACAGTCATGGAAAAAACTGGTGTATCCAAGGAAAAAGCAAAGAAGGCTCTTGAAAAAAATAATGGTGATTTGGCTGAAACAATCTTAGAACTAAGTGATTAATCACTTAAAAAAACATCACAAAGCTTAAAAAGGAAACCAAAAGTATAAAAAGCCTAAAATCCTTGTAATTGTCGCTTCTAAAAGTAATTTTTGGGAAAGTTATGGAAGATATAATTCAAGAGAAAATAAGTGCTGACCATTTGTTATATGTCAGCCTGAAGTACACAAAAACTTGCGATGTTATACTAAATTTGATTCTTCGTTGGCGCAGGATGATTGAAGTAAGCATTGATGAGACACTAGTTAAAGCAAAAAGTAAAAAAAAGATTTCTTCAATTCCTGGAAACCCTGCAATGAAAATAGAAGAAGCTAAAAAACTTTTCAAAAAAGACAAAAACTTTCAGGAAGTCATTGAAATGTATGAAATGTTCAGGAAAATCGACGAGTTAAAAAAAGAACGCATCGGAGAATTCAGGAAAAATGTGACATTAAAAGTTTTCTACAAAGGAGAGGAAGTTAATATTAATTTGGAAAAACTCAAAGAATACGCTGACAAGTTAGAAAAGTTTATAAGCACAATAAAACAATTCCTTCTACAGAAATAGATTTTAGTTTTTGTTAAAATGAGCAGATTAATTGTTATTACGTCAGGAAAAGGAGGAGTTGGAAAAACTACCACTGCGATAAATCTAGGTGCTGCAATGAATTATTTTAAAAAAAATGTTCTTGTCGTCGATGGAAATTTGTCCACACCGAACATCGGCGTTTACCTTGGCTCTTCAGAAGTTCCTGTAAATTTAAATCATGTTTTAGCGGAAAAAGCAGATTTAGAAGAAGCAGTTTACGAGCATGAATCAGGAATGAAAATACTTCCGTCTTCACTTTCTATAAATGAACTTAAAAAATTAAGACCTGAAAAAATTAAAGATTTCAGAAAAGATTTCAGAAAAATATCTGATTTTGTAATAATTGATAGCGCTGCAGGATTGGGAAATGAAGTATTGTCTGTATTTGATCTTGCTGATGAATTAATTATTGTAACAAATCCAGAAATTCCTGCAATAACAGATGCTTTGAAAGCAATAAAAATCGCGGAAAAAAAGAAAAAGAAAATTCTCGGTGTGATAATAACAAAGGTTCGTAAAGATAATATAGAGATGAGTCCTGAAGCAGTCAAAGAAATGCTTGAAGTCCCTATATTAGGAATGATTCCGCATGATTTGGATGTTTCACGCGCGTTGAACTTAAAAAATCCAGTGGTTTACAGTCATCCAAAAAGCAATGCGGCGCGCGCTTACAAGGAAATCGCAGCAAGAATAATAGATGAAAACTATGATTCTGAAAAAGACAAAGAAAGAATGCTCCGGAGACTTCTCAGAAAATTGGGTTTGATTGTTTAACTTTTTTCGTTGTAGGTATTTGTTTTCGCTCCAAAGTCACTCAAGTCTTTTTTAATAGATAACAAAAAAATTTTCTTTTATGTTAATAATCTTTGGATGGGCTTTTCGCGAAGCGAATTTTTGGGTGGGAATAATCAAATGTTAGTGAAGCAATTCAATTAACCCTGCTTCCAATTTCAATATCTTCAACTTTTACAATTTTACCAACTCTAACATCAAGCTTTTCCCAATCTGAAAAATTTATTGGAGGTTTCATATTTTCTTAAACAAAACTTCTGATTTTTTAATTTTGTCTGTTTTGAAAATTCTCTCAATTTTTTTCGCCGTTTCAGGAATGAAAATTCCCAGATAAGGATTTATTTTTCTGATTGATTCAATTAATTGATATAATATCTTTCTATCCGCCTCAGTATGTTCCCAAACCCTTATTTCTTGGGTATAACCATTACAGAAATCAATAAATTTAAAAATTTCGTCTAATGCCTTATCAAACTCGTAATTATCTAAATATTTTTCAATAAGTGATATAGTAGCTTCAAGAAATTGTGAAGGATATGATAAAATAAGAGGGAATACTTCTCCAAATTCTATTTTTAACCCCTCCCCTTCTTTTGGTCTTAGAATATACTCATTTTTTTTCTTATCTAAAACCTCTATCTTTAACTTACTTCCTCTTAATAATCTTTTTCGTTCATCATCCAAAGTCAGTGTAATAACCGGCTTTGTAATTCCATATTTTTCCGCCAGCGCACTTATTCTTAAGATTAAATTTCCCAACTTGTCCGCAAGTTCATTATTTCTTTTCTTCAAGAGCTCTTCTGAAAAATCTGAATCATCAAAAACACTGCATCTTAGCAATGAATATCTCACACTATCGCTCCCATATTTATTCACAAGTTCAATCGGGTCTATCACATTTCCAAGTGATTTTGAAATCTTTTTTCCCTGAAAATTCAAATAACCATGAACTAAAAGTTTTTTTGGCAAATCATAATCAGCAGAAATTAGGATTGAAGGCCAAATCACAGAATGAAACCAGTTTATTCCCTTCCCAATAACATGAACATCAACAGGCCAATTTCCTTCAGCGCCAGAAATGTAATTAATTAAAGCATCAAACCAAACATAAATTTTGAAATTTTTGTCTATTGGAGAATCAATTCCCCAGTCCAAATTTGTTCTTGAAACACACAAATCCTTCAAAGGTTCGTTTTTCAGTCTCGAAACAATTTCATTTTTTCTCTGCTCAGGAATTATGTAAGAATCAATAAACTTCAGCAATTTATCTTTGTATTTGCTCAACTTAAAAAAATAAGCTTCCTCAGATATCCACTCGGGTTTTATATCATGCTCAGGACACTTTCCATCAATTAAATCTTTCTCTGTTTTGAAGGCTTCACAACCAACACAATAAAGCCCCTCATATTCTCCTTTGTATATATCCCCATTGTCATAAATTTCCTTGAAAATTTTCTGTGAATTCAATTTATGTTCTTTTTCAGTCGTCTTGATAAATCTGTCATAATCAACATTAAGTTTTTTACACAATTCTACAAAAATCTTGGAATTAGAGTCAACAAATTTTTTCACAGGAATACCTTGTTCTTTCGCGGCTCGTGCATTTTTTTGAGCGTTTTCATCAGTGCCAGTTAAAAACCAAGTCTTTTCTCCTTTTGCCTTGTGCCATCGAACTAGAGCGTCAGCTAAAACTTTCTCGAATGCATGCCCTATATGAGGTCTCGCATTAACATAGTCTATCGCCGTCGTAACATAAAAATTTTTTGTCATGTAAAAAATTAAGAAATTAGATATAAAAAACTATCATTCTGGAAGCAGAAGTCTCTGAATCCCTCTGCCTTTCTTCGTTAGAATTTTGTCAGCAGATTTTAGCCTGTTATAAAAAACAACGGCATCTTTATCATTAATCCCCGGAATGATATCTTTAATGACTTTTATGTAATAAGAATCAGGAACTTCTCCTCCGAATTCAATATAAGCCCTCCTAACATCTTTATGCTTCCCCCTTATCCTTTCAAATTGTGTATAAGCTTTAGGATTCACTTGCTTAAATTCTTCTAATGCTAAAGTTATTTTTCTAACATAAGATACAGCCTCATCACTCCAACCCAATCTCAGAATTAAATTAGAATCTTTCAAAGCCTCTTTAACCTTCAACCTTTCGGCAGCTTCCTGCCCATATTTTTCAAACTTTCTTTTTGCTCTGTCACTTATTTTTCCCGTAACACTTGTTAGGAATTTATGAGTGATTATATTAACAGCGTAATCTTTCAGGTTCAGCTTCATATTTTTATTGAATATATAGTATATAAAAACTTAATGGTAGCACAACAAACTATTTAAATAAAAATGATTTTTATTAATAATGTTCAAAAGAAATGAATGCAAAAACTGTGGTGAGAAACTTGATAGAAAATATAGCTTCTGCCCTACTTGCGGAGAGTATTTGAAAGAGAAGAAAAAATCAAAAAACGATGGCCTTTTAGGAGATGATGATTTCTTGAATGAATTTGAGGATTATAATTCTCCAATATTAGGAGGAATTAGCGGGAGGATGATAAACAAAATGTTTGAAAGTGCAATGAAAATTCTGGAAAAAGAAATGAGAAAAGAAATTAAAAAAAACCCCGTAAACAAAGGTCCAAAAACAGAATACAGACTTTACATAAATGGAAGAAAAATAGAACCAAGAGAGCTATCAAACAACAAAAATCAAATAGAAGAAAAAGAAATAAAAGACCTTCCTAACAACATCTTGAAAAACTTTTCGGCGCTTCCAAGAAAAGAACCAAAAACTAACGTAAGAAGATTTTCAGATAAAATTGTTTATGAAGTAGTTGTTCCTGGTGTAAAATCAATAGAAGATATATCTATTATTCAATTAGAAAACAGTCTTGAAATAAAAGCCGTGACGAAAGGCAAAGCATATTACAAAATAATTCCAATCAACCTTCCCGTAATTGATTACGAACTTTCAGAGGGAAAACTTGTTCTTGAACTTGATAGCAAGGAATAAGGTAAATGAGCCTGCGAGGATTTGAACCTCGGACCCCTGCCTTATCAGAGCAGTGCTCTAACCGGGCTGAGCTACAGGCTCGCTTCATTTTTCTGTTCAAGACTGTAGCGACCAATCGGTTTTAACGATAGGGGTTATTGTAAGGGGATATGCCCCTCATGAGCTACAGGCTCGCTTAAAATCAAAACCAAATCCATTTATAAAATTGTCTAATTAAATTTAAAATCTTTCTTGAATTTCTTTATTGAATTCATGTAAGAATCTTGGCTTTCATCATACGCATTTTTTGTGTACTGCCAATTCCAAGACAAAACTTTAGGAGTTTTAAAGCCGAAAAAATCAAGCACTTTCCTCTGTATTTTAACCACATTTACTCCATTCCAATTTTGACCAACAAAAATAACACCGGCGTCAATATTTCCCAAAATATTATCTTCTTTAAGTGTTGAGTGCCTATTCTCAAGCCATGTAAGTCTTTCTATAAGTTTTTGATAAATCGCATTCGCCTGACCCCACCTTATAGAACCAAAAAACAAAACAGCATCAGAAGACAATAACTCTTTAGAAATTTTCCAGAGTTCATCATCTTTATTATTTATTGATGCATAACACCGATGACAACCAGACGGATTTTTTTTCTTATCTTTCAAAACAGCGTCTTTAACACCACAATTATTACCTTTAGAAGTAGAAACATTACCCTCACACATATAAATTTTTAATGTCGCAACTTCAATAATTTTTGATTTTTTTCCAAGTTTTTTGTTTATGTAATAGGCAAGTTGGGAACTTTTTGGAATTTCATGATTTCCAGCCCACCTATTAGAAGTTGTTAAAAGCAAAACATTTCTCTTTTTCTTCAGATAAGAGACCGTATCGTCCAACCTTTTTTTTGGCTGCATTTAAATATTTGTAAGTTTAGGTATAAATAATTATCCAAAAATAAAATTAAGAAAGTTTAAAAATGAATTTTTTCTATTCTTAACATGGCACACGGAATGTATCACTATATGAAAGAAGCATGGAAATCTCCAGATAGAAAAGTCTTGAGGGAAAGAATGATTCAATGGCGTAAAGACAATGCAGTGAAAGAAATTGACAAGCCATTAAGAATTGACCGTGCTAGAAACCTCGGCTACAAAGACAAAACAGGATTTGTAGTTGTAAGAGTCCGTTTAAGACGCGGAGGCCACAAGCGTTCCAGACCAAATAAAGGACGCAGAGGTAAAAGATTGCACACTAGAAAAAATCTAAAGATGAATTACCGCTGGATTGCAGAACAAAGAGCAGCCCAAAAATTCATGGACTTCGAAGTCCTAAACTCATACTTAATTGGAAAAGATGGATTTCATTATTTCTACGAAGTGATTCTTGTAAATCCAAATGCTCCGGAAATAAAAAACGATTCTACAATTTCATGGATTTCAAAACCCAGAAACAAAGGGCGTGTTTTCAGAGGTTTGACTAGCGCAGGAAAAAAATCCCGTGGATTAAGAAGCAAATCTCCAAACTTGAAAGTCCGTCCAAGCGCAAGAGCAAACAAGAACAAAGGAAAATAAACAAACTTAAAAATATCTTCTTCTTAGGAAGTAGATGGCCATAAATATTTTTTACTTCTCAGGAATTGTTGGATTATTGTTAATTATCGCTGGTGTTTTAATAAAAAAGAAAGACAGGAAAATAAGAGACATATTATACATTATTGGGGGAACATCATTAATAGCATACAGTTTCTACATAAAAGATGCCATATTCATAACCCTACAGATAGTTTTTGTGTTAGTTGCTGTATACGATTTAATATTACAAATGAATAAAGGAAAAGTAAGTGTAAAAAAACCACGGATGTCTTAACATGAAATACAAAAAGCTCGCTGAAATTTATGATGAATTATCTTCAACTACCAAACGTTTGGAAAAAATTGAAATTCTATCAAAATTCCTAAAAGAAATTGGCGAATCAGATAGAGATATTTTATATTTGTTGCTCGGAGATATTTACCCTGAACATGATGAAAAGAAAATTGGAATTTCAAGTCAGCTAGCAATAAAGGCGATTGCCAAATCAACCGGAGTAACAAACAGCGAAGTTGTGAATGAATGGAAATCTTTAGGTGATTTGGGAAAAGTAGCTGAAAAATTAAAAAAACAAAAAAGGCAATCAACTCTTTCTCAAAGTAACTTGACAACTGAAAAAGTTATTTCAAATTTGAGAAAACTCCCCGAGATGGAAGGAAAAGGAACTGTTGAAAAAAAAATCTCGCTTATAACTGAATTGCTGACTTCTGCTTCGCCTCTAGAAGCACTCTACTTGATTAGAATTGTAATTGGAGATTTAAGAATCGGATTGAAGTCGAGCACCGTTAGAAACGCTATTGCAAAAGCATTTTTCAAGGAAGAAGAAAAGAAAAATGCTATAGAGGAAATTCAAAATGCTTATGACATGAATCCTGATTTAGCATTAGTATTTGAACTTGCAAAAAAAGGAAAAAGATTTTCTATAGAACTAAAAGCAGGCAAGCCGATAAAAGTCATGTTGGCTCAGAAAGCAAACACAATAAAAGATGCATTTGAAAAAGCAGGAAAACCTCTCGCTGCTGAGTTCAAATACGACGGATTTAGAATGATGATAAATAAAAAAGACGGAAATATAACTTTATACACTAGAAGACTGGAAAATGTAACTAATCAATTTCCAGACATTGTTGATGTAATAAAAAAACACATAAATGGGAATTCATTCATTGTTGACGCTGAAGTAATTGGTTACAATCCCAAGACAAAAAAATATGTTCCATTCCAGGCAATTTCACAGAGAATAAAAAGAAAATATCATGTAGAAAGGCTTGTAAAAGAACTTCCTGTTGAAGTGAAAGCTTTTGACATTGTATATTTGAATGGAAAAAATATTATTAAAGAACCTTTTGAAAAAAGAACAGAGATATTAAAAAAGATCGTAAAAAATGAAAGATATAAAATAACAACTGCTGACCAGAAAATAACAGACAGTGAAAAAGAAGTCAGAGATTTTTACAATAAAGCAATAAAAGACAACCAGGAAGGTTTGATTCTAAAAAATTTGAAAGCTCCTTACAAACCAGGAAGTCGTGTCGGTTTCATGCTGAAGTTAAAAGAAGAATTGAGAGATTATGATTTAGTTATAACCGGCGCTGAATATGGAACTGGAAAGAGAAGTGGATGGATGTCGAGCTTCATCCTTTCATGCTTGGGAGAAAAAGATGGTGAGTTTCTAGAAATCGGAAAAGTAGGAACAGGAATAAAAGAAAAATTTGAAGAGCAAGAGGAAAAAATAGGAACTTCTTTCCATGAGTTAACGGAAATGCTTAAGCCTTTAATTACAAAAGAACACGGAAAAACTGTTGAAGTAAAGCCAAAAGTAGTCGTCGCTGTGACTTACCAAGAAGTTCAGAAATCTCCAAACTACAATTCTGGTTTTGCATTAAGGTTTCCAAGATTCACAGCTTTAAGAGAAGACAAACCTCTTTCAGAAATTACAACGCTGAATGAAATCAAAAAAGATTATGAAAATCAAAAGAAGGATTTCAAATATAGTTAAAACTTCTCATGACATTCATATTTAATTTACTAATGAAAAAATTTATGGAACCAGTAAATTTAATTACTTCTTTAGGAGGAAGGTCGCCCATTTACATAACTCGCTTGACAAGATATGGGGTAGCTGGTGGGCTTACTCTTGTTCTTGACATAGTTTTGTTATTCATTTTAGTGGAATTTTTAGGAATATATTATCTCTTAGCTGCTGGAACTACATACGTAATAGCACATTCAACAAACTACTTTATTCAAAGAAATTGGGGGTTTAAAGAATCAAAATCGCATGTGTTTAAAGGATATGTGTATTTCATCTTTTTTGGCATTTTGGGAATTTTTTTGACAGTATCTTTGCTAGCGGTTGCTGTTGAGAAACTTGAACTTAATTATTTACTTGGAAGATGGTTTGTATCTATTTTTGTGGGGCTCGTCTTGTTTGTCTTAAATTATAACATCACATTCAAGATGGGAAAAGAATTATCTCATTTATTCAAACGTGTGAAGAAGAAAAAATAAATCTCTCGAAGCCTTTATAAAGCCACTTCCTTTATAAATACCAGTTATTAAAATGACAGCAAAATCTGTTGGAAATTATAACATACAAAACATTGTCGCAACGACTTCTCTCGAAAAGCCAATTCCTCTTGTTAAATTGTCAAGAACTTTACCAAATACAGAGTACAATCCAAAAACTTTTCCGGGTTTAGTTTTAAGAGTGAAAGAGCCAAAGTCGGCAGTTTTAGTTTTCTCTTCGGGAAAACTTGTATGCACAGGAACAAAATCAATAGTTCAAGTCAAAAAAGTGATAGGTGTTGTAATAAAGCAATTAAGAAAAATAAATGTTAAAATAACTGTGAAGCCAAAAATTACAGTGCAAAATATTGTGGCTTCAGGAACAATAAACTTGAAACTCAACCTAAACTTTCTTGCTTTGGAAATGGAAAACACAGAATACGAACCAGAACAATTTCCAGGGCTTGTATATAAATTGGCAGAACCAAACGCGACATTTCTTCTTTTCAGTAACGGAAAACTTGTATGCACAGGAACAAAAAATAGAAACCAGCTTGAAAACTCCATGAACCAGTTGCTGAAAAACGTCAAGGCAACTATAAAAAATCACTGATTTTTTATTTGGATTCTTTTCTTAAAATAGAAGCCCGCTCAATATCAGTTAAATTTATTTTTTCTTCAGTTTGATATAAATAAATTCCATTGAGTATATTTCCATTAAACTCTACATAAGATTCATTAATTCTATAAGTTCCTTCGTCAACTCTTCTCACATCACCCATATTCCCATTCATTGGCCCTTCATATTGCAAATATCTCCTTTTAACCTTACCCCCATATTTTATAGCCAATCCAGATTGATTAAGTTCTGCGATTGTTTCAAACTTCATTAATACAACTTGTTCTGGATCTTGACCTAGAGATTCTTCTAAAACAATATCATAATGATCTGGACTTTCTGGATGATTAGTATGCCTCAATACGGCAAATCTAAGCGAATTCATAACTTTAGTTTAATCCATTAATTTATAAAGATTTCTATAACATTTCAAAAACAATCTTTTTCCCACAACAAACTATAAAAATCAGTACTTTTTACCCTTATCATGGAAAAGAGCGGAAGAAGTAAAGAGGAATTTATAATAGAGGCGAAGAATTTTTTTGATTCTTACAAAACAGATTTCGGGGAATATCTAAGAAAAGGAAATAATGTAATATTCATTGACTTCATGAAACTCTCGGAATTTTCAAGCGCTCTCTCGGAAGAAGTGCTCGCAAATCCCGAAGAAACTCTCGCAGAAATAGAAGCTGCTATAGAAGAATCAGGGCTAATCATAGGAAACATAAGGGTCCGTCTTTACAATCTTCCTGAAAGCCAGCAAATAGACATCAGGAACATCAGGTCAAAACACATTAACGAATTCGTCGTAGTTGAAGGAATCATCAGGCAATCAAGTGATGTAAGACCCCAAGTAGTAAACGCAACATTTGATTGCCCTTCATGTGGGACAAACATCTCTTTATTGCAGATGGAAAAAAAATTCATAGAACCTTCAAGATGCTCGTGTGGAAGAAGAGGTGGTTTTAAATTAATCAAAAAAATAATGGTTGACACCCAAAGACTTGTAATTGAAGAATCTCCAGAATCGCTCTCAGGAGGCGAACAGCCAAAAAGAATAAATGTTTTCGTAAAAGAAGATTTAGTCGAGCCAAAGATGGAAGAAAAAACAACTCCCGGAAGTAGGATAAAAGTCATCGGTGTTTTAAAAGAAGTTCCTGTTCCTTTAGCGACAGGGGGTTTATCAACAAGATACGAACTTGCACTTGAAGCAAACAACATAATACCTTTAGAAGAAAACTTTGAAGAATTTGAAATAAGTGAAGAAGATGAGAATAAAATTATTGAACTTTCAAAAGACCCTCAATTATTCAACAAATTTTCGCAAAGCATTGTTCCAAGTGTATGGGGTTACGACGAAATTAAAAAAGCTTTAGTATTACAGATTTTCGGTGGTGTAAGAAAAACTCACGCAGATGGGCAAAAAAGAAGAGGAGACATTCACGTTCTTTTAATCGGAGATCCCGGAGTTGCAAAATCTAGTACTTTAAAATTCATGGCGGAAATTTCTCCAAAAGGACGTTATGTCGTCGGTAAAAGCGCAAGCGGAGCAGGTTTAACTGCGACAGTTGTAAGAGATGATTACCTCCGCGGTTGGTCCTTAGAAGCAGGCGCAATGGTTCTGGCAAACAAAGGACTTGTTTGCATAGATGAATTGGAAAAAATGGACGCACAGGAAAGAAGTTCGATGCATGAAGCAATGGAGCAGCAAACAATAACAATTAGCAAAGCAAATGTACAGGCAACTTTAAGAGCTGAAACCTCTGTGCTCGCAGCAGCAAATCCAAAACTCGGAAGATTTAACCCAGATGAATCACTGTCAAGTCAATTTGACCTTCCAGTAACTCTGATAAACAGATTTGATATAATATTTCCATTAAGAGACATCCCAGATAAAGAAAAAGATAGAAAAATTGCGCGCCACATTCTGGACGAGCATAACAAGGAAGGAAAAACAATGATTGTTCCAAAAGAACTTTTTAGAAAATACGTAGCGTATTCAAAACAAAAAATAAATCCAAAATTAAGCGAGGAAGCAATTGAAGAAATTGAAAAATTCTACATTGAATTGCGTAGCAGCGCTGTTTCAGCCGAATCGCTGAGACCAATTCCAATTTCACCTAGACAGCTAGAAGCACTGATTCGTATGAGTGAAGCTTCTGCAAAACTCCGTCTTGATAACACAATAACAAAAAATGACGCGAAAATTGCAGTAGGTATAATGAATTCATATATGATGCAAGTCGGCTATGACCAAGAATCAAAAGCTTTTGATATCGATAAAATAGGAGGAACAATGACTGGTTCAAAAAGAAACAAAGTCTTTATGCTCAGGACAAAAATAACAGAGATGGAAGAAAGAATGGGAAAGCTCATTCCATTAGAAGAATTGGAGAGAGAACTTGAAGGAAGATTAAAAAAAGACGAAATAGACGACGCTTTGATTGAATTAGTAAAAAACGGAATAATATTTGAACCAAAAAAAGGTTACATTCAAAAAATGGGTTAAAATGGACATAAAAGAATTTTTAGAAATACAGAGAGAATTTGACAAGAAATATTTGGAACACAAAAATTTGCCAGTCCCAGAACAGATTAGGCATATAACTTTACACATTGGAAAAATGATTGGAAAATTTTCAACATATTGTGAACAACAAGAGCATGGAGTAAGCTATGACTTAACACAAATAATAAACGAAGCTATTCCTGATTTGCTGATGCACTCACTAAGATTATCAAATCTACTTAATGAAGATTTAGAAGAATTGTATAAAGACAGATTGGAAATATTAAGAAGAAAAATTGAAAAATATGAAGGATAATCTAAAATGCCAGATGAAAAATTCAAACGAAACATTGCGTATAAGTTAAGAATAGGCAGCATTCTAATCAAGAAGCCAGTTATAGAAAATGAGAGGTTTGGTTTTCTTGAATTAGGGAATTTAAAAGTTCGAAGAGTTAATGTTATTGCCAGTGTAGTTGAAAAATACGAAAGCGAAGGAGAAAAAAAATTTGTTTTTGTAAAAATAGACGACGGCTCAGGACAAATAAGCCTAAAATTATTCGGTGACGACGCTGAAAAGCTCAAAGAACTGTCGCTCGGAGACACGATAATCATAATTGGTTCCTTAAGATATTTCAACGATGAAGTTTACATCTCACCAGAAATAATAAAAAAACAGGATCCAAAATATCTATTATTAAGAAAACTTGAAACTGAAAAACAGGAAAATAACATTTCTACAATTAAAAAAGATTCATTGGAGCAAAACCAAAATTTTTCAATAAAAAATAAAGTAATTGAAATAATAAAAAAATCAGAAGAAAACGGCGGTATAGAAATCGCGGGAATTTCTCCAAAAATCAATGAGGCAAATGAAAAAGTCAGCAAAGAAGTCCTAAAATTAATTGAAGAAGGGCTTGTATTTGAACCACGTCCTGGAATTGTAAGATGGTTGGGTTGAAAAACGCGGAAAATTATTTGTTAAGAGTAAAAGAAAAATTCGGGAAATATTATGAGAGAATTGGAGTCAACCTTGATGACTTTCTCTAGAGACTATAATAAAGCCTCCCAAGAACTCGTTTGTTTCTTTCTTCAATAGAAATTTGTTTCCTTATTTTTCTCAAATCATTGACTATCCTCAAACCTTCTTCAGAAGAAAATAAATGATATGCATCAATCCCGTTCATTTTTCTACTCTCAATCCAGCCAAGAATAAATACCGGCGAGTATCCCGTAGAGTTTGGGTTAGACAATTCTTCTGGTTGATATGTATAAGTGATACCAACAGGAGAAGAATATCTGTCCTCAATTTCAACAAGAATTTTTCTTGTGTTTTCAAAAACACTCTTCTCTAAATTCCCATTATCCAAATTTTTATCTCCAAGTAATTTGGTGATCATAGGATTTGCTTGAATCAATCCAAGAATATAATTTATTTCTCTTTTTTTTATACTAGAATTTCTGTTTACTTCCGAATAAAGTCTATCCCTTAATTTATTTTTACCCATTAAAAATAAAGTTTTGAAGGGTTTTTAAAAATTGTTGTATTAACCTAGACATTACTTCTTCCCAAAAATTCTTTTGAAGAAACCGGTTTTGTTTTGTTTCTCAAACCAGTATGCAGCCAATATCAAAACCACCAATCCTAAAAGTGAAATCGCAAACCTCCACAAATCGCTTGCATAACTCCAGTAACCTCCTGCCCCCCAGATAAATGTCCCAACTCCACCAGCCATTAATCCAACTCCAACACTCTCAAGCGCAAATATTACATTTCCCAAAATAATCACAATAACCCCAAGAGGAATTGAAGCCAAGAATCTTTTCTTACTGTTTTCTTCCATCGCATCATTATAAAGATCATAACAATTCTTTCCTGTCAAAGCAATTTCACATTGATTTAGTTTATCAAAACTCGTCACAGCATCAGGACCACAACCAGAACCACACTCATTGAAAATACACTCACCATCTTGTATTTCATAAAGTTCAACACAAATAGAAGGACATATTTGCTCTTCCCCATTTACCATTTTTGGGAATCTTTCAGAGCCACAAAAATCTTCATACTGTGGCTGCGGAAAAAACACACTGATTCCGTAAATAGTCACAAATAAAGTCAGAATAAAAATTCCAATTCCAATAACAATGTGCCTCAAATTCATTGGAGTGTAAAGCGTAAAAGATTTATAAAGTATTCCGTGGCAATATTTCTATGGAATACGAAAAACTTCTTGAAGAAGCATACAAGAAAGTAAAGCAAGTATCTAAAAAAGATAGTGATAGATTTGAAATCCCAAAAATTCAAGGTTATTTTGAAGGTAAAAAGACGATTATCACAAACTTTTTCCAGATTGCAAGTTATATCAGACGTGACGAGTCTCACTTCCAAAAATTCATCCTTAAAGAACTCGCAACTTCGGGGCAAAAAGAAGGAGATAGGTTAGTTTTGAATATAAAAGTTCCAAGCGAGAAAATAAATCAAAAAATAAATGACTATATCAAAGAATTTGTCACCTGCAAACAATGTGGAAAACCAGACACAGAATTATTAAAAGAAGATAGACTAGCATTTATTCATTGTTTAGCATGTGGTGCAAAACACAGCGTAAGAAGCAAGATTTAACAGACTTACATAAGTTTTTCGATTTTTTTAAATATTTTATAAATCTTTGTTATAAAATAATTTTAAATGTTATTAACAATAAACCTTATAAACTAAAAAAACTAAATTTTTTAGGAGGTAAAAAATGGTTCAAGCATATTGTGTTAAATGTAAAGCAAAAGGAAGAGAAATGAAAGACCCAAAGATTGTCAAGACTTCAAGAGGCGGATTTATGGCTCAAGGTCCATGTAGTGTTTGTGGTACAAAAATGAGTGCTATGATGTCTCAAGAAAACGCAGAAAAGGCAATCAAATCTGGAGCAAAAAAATCTTATTAATTTACAATGTTTGCAAGGATTATAAAATCCTATCGAGATATAGTCGCTGTCTGCGACGAAGATTTACTCGGAAAAAAATTCTACGAAGGAAATTTCCAGCTTGACATAAAAGAGAGTTTTTTCAACGGAAAAGATTCTTTAGAATTAAATGAAGAAAAATTGGTTGAATTTCTAAAACAAATGTCAGTAGAAGACGCGACATTTAATATTGTTGGAGAAAACTCAATAAAATCGGCGATTAAAGCTGGAATTATTTCTGAAAATCAGGTAAGAAAAATTTCAGGCACTCCATTCACAATTGTTCTTTTATGAGTTTCCATTCTTTAAGTATTGCTTTTCTTTTCCTATCAATTATTTCATAAGTAATATTATACATTTTTATGACTTTACCATTTTCTTTTATTTCACCATACGCACTTTCTACCCGCATTCCATTATTAGCTAATGATTCAAGTCCTTTATTTGCACTTTCCAAATTTTCAAGACCACAATGAAAATGACTTTCACCAGATAGTAATTCAAAATAGAATTCAAAACCCATTTATTTATTTGGAGATTAAATTTATAAACATTATGAAATCAAAGTATATATGAATAAAAATAATAAAAGTAACAATGAAAATGAAGAGGAACAGCAAATCACAAGGGTAAAACTTCCTAGAAAAGGAGAAGTTATAGGAATTATAGAACAAAGACTTGGAGGAAATAAAATGATGGTGCGTTGTCTCGACGGCAAAAATCGTAATTGCCGTGTTCCTGGAAGATTAAAAAGAAAACTTTGGTTACGCCCGGGTGATGTGGTTATTATAGAAATGTGGGAGCTAGATTATGAAAAAGGAGATGTTATTTTCAAATATCGACCTAATCAAATTGAATGGCTCAAAAAAAATAATTATCTCGAAAAAGAAACAATTGAGTTTTGATTTTTATTTTCTCTTTCAATTATTTTATCAACATCTCTTATTGCCTGCTTTGAATTTCTGAATAAAACTCCGTGAATTCCAACTTTTTCAGCACCTTTGACATTTGGTTTTTTATCATCAATAAAAATTGCTTCTCTAGGTTTTACATGTAATTTTTTCAGAGCAATTTCATAAATTTTTCGATTTGGTTTTCTGGTTTTAACTTTGTAAGAATAAATTATAACAGAAAAAATCTCTTGAAGATGATATTTTTTTGATAGGTAAGAACCATGTAGATTTCCCGTATTTGAAAGCAGCGCGATTTTGTATTTTTTCTTTATTTTTCTGGCGAAGAATATCATTTTTTTATTCGGCCAAAAAATTGTTTTCCATAAATTCTCAAAATCACTTATTGGAATTTTCTTTCCTAACTCTTTTTTGGCAATACCCCAATATATTTTTGGAGAAGATTTTAATTCATAAGAAACATTAAACTCTTTGTTTTCATTTAAAAAAGCAAAAATCTTTTCCTTTGGAACTCTAATAAGTCTGGACATTTTTCTGGCAGCAATCATGTGATTATAAAAAATCAAGACACCACCCAAATCAAAAATCACAGCTTTTATCATTACAATAAAATGCAAAAGTATTTTAAAAAGATATTCTATTTACAATCATGAAAAGATTAATATCTGAAAATCCAAGGAAAGTCCTAAAGGCAAAGGCAAAGTTTGAGAAAGAACTAAAGGTAAAAGTGTCTATCAAGGAAAAAGAAATTCATATTGATGGTAAGCCTGAAGATGAGTACTATGCTGAAAAAATTGTTGACGCAATAAACTTAGGTTTTCCAATAGAAAAAGCATTCCTCTTAAAAGAAGATGAATTTGTACTTGAAATTTTAAACATAAAAGATTACACAAAAAGAAAAGATTTAGGAATGATAAAGGCGCGGATAATAGGAACAAAAGGCAAAACTCTTCGTGTTTTAAGTGAATTGACAAAATGTTATTTTCAAGTTAAAGACAGCCAAGTTGGAATAATCGGAGATGTTGACAATATAAAAAACGCCGGAGAAGCAGTTGTTTCTATAATAAAGGGCTCAAAACACTCAAAGGTTTACAACAGAATTGAAAAACATAAACCAGAACCTATTTTTGATTTGGGCCTGAAGAAAAAATGAAACGTCCCGGGTAGGACTCGAACCTACGACCCCATGATCGCTGCAATTTTCAAAATTCTAACAGTCATGTGCTCTACCTGCTGAGCTACCGGGACATGATTTGAGAAAAAGAAAAACGTATTTAAAGGTTTTTAGTTAAATCTCTGGCAACTTTTTCAATATTTTCTGCATTGCACAAAGTTCGTCCGACAATTCCATGAAATCTCTTTCCGGCAGCTTTTGCAGCTTCTGAAAGATTCCCACCTTGCTCTATAAATCCAGGAGCATAAAATGTTGGAGAGATTCCTTTTTGTTCAATCGCTTTTCTGATTTTCTTTATGTCATTAGGCCTATTTCCTGGAACAACAAAATTCCTAACACCTAAATCAGCTGCATTCAAGTACATTTCCATTATTGCCTCGTCAGCAATATATCCTCCTTCACTCCTCAAATATTTAGGATGAGTCATCAATCCTCCTACGATTACTCCTAAACCCCTCTCAAAAGCAGCTTCAATCCATGCTTTTTCTGTTTCAGGTCCTGACTGCGGAAATAAAATAACTGCATCAATTCCTGAAACCCAACATATTCGTGCAAAATTTTCCCCTATATCAGGAATATCAGTTCCTGCCTTTTGATGATCGTAAATTATCGGCTTGTCAGAATATTTTCCTATTACATCCACAACAGAAGAAAAACCATATTTCAAACCTAATTCAAATCCTATTTTATATCCGCCGATTTTTTCGATATTTGAAGTATTTTTAACAATTCTTTCCAAATCTTTCAGACTTGAAACATCGCAAGCGGGAATAACACTTCTTTCAATAGGAATAATAGAGTCTTTAGGCATCATTTATCTCTTCTCAAAATCTTTTTTTACTTCATCAGTTCCATAATCAAGCAAATATTTTTTTATTCTATGTGCCTGAGGATTCATGTTTTTTTCAATCAAGAAGTCATAAACATCCAATGCAGAAATCATAGGCTTAACTGGAATTCCTGTTTCCCTGGAAAATTTAGCAATTGCATTTTCTCCATTGGAATTGACTTCCTGTCTGTCTATAACAACAAGCAGTGAATTAAATATTAAATTGTCAGCCATTTTATTCAAGAGATTTAATGCATCATATTTTGTACCGCCGTCGGTAAAAACATCATCAACTAATGTGATTTTGTCTCCATCTTTTATTCTAGAACCAATTAAAACTTTTTTCTGCAAATCTTCTCCTGTGGCTTCACCATAAGTTTTTTCTTCTTTTCTATAAGTTGAATAACTAACTTTCCCATATACCGGCGACTGAATTGCTATGACGGTTGCAACAGCAAGAGGTATTCCTTTATATGCAGGACCAAATACAACATTAGTATTTAGAGGAATTTGTTTTGCAAATGATTCTCCAATTACATTTAAACTTTGTCCGTCGTTTAAATCACCTGTATTAAAAAACCAAGGAGACACTCTTTTATTTTTTAGTATATATTCTCCATCAACTTTTAAAGTTCCTTTATTGAATAATAAATCCAAAAAGATTTTTTGATAATCATCCATAAAGTTCAAATAAGAAACTTGTATATAAGTATTATTAAATTATAGTATATGCTTTGGAAAATGAAACCAATTAAAAAAACGAAAGTTATCGTCGCAATGTCAGGAGGCGTCGATTCAAGTGTCGCCGCATTATTAATGAAAAAACAAGGGTTTGATGTAATTGGAGTTTTCATGAAAAATTGGAGTGATAGTAAAAATGAGATTGGAGAATGTAATTGGAAAGATGAAAGAAAATATGCAATTCAAATAGCACATAAACTAAAAATTCCATTAATCACATTGGATTTTGAAAAGCAATACAAAAAGGAAGTTATAGAAAAAATGTTTCATGATTACTATTCAGGAAAAACCCCAAATCCAGACATTGATTGCAACTACAAAATAAAATTTCCACTTTTGCTAAGGACGGCAAAAAAACTAAATGCTGAATATTTAGTTACAGGACATTACGCAAGAATAAGAAAAGATAAAAAAGGTAAATTCGAACTCTTCAGAGCTAAAGATGAATCAAAAGACCAGAGTTATTTCTTATATAGAACAAAGCAGAATGAATTGAAAAAACTTATTTTCCCAATAGGAGATTATACAAAAAAGCAAGTCAGAGAAATTGCAAAAAAAGAAAATTTTCCAAATTTTGACAAGAAATCAACAGTAGGAATTTGTTTTGTTGGAAAAGTCAACATGAAAAAATTCCTTCAAAAGAAAATAAAGGCAAAACCAGGAAAAATCCTTAATCACGAAGGGAAAGTGATTGGAGAACACGACGGAATTTATTACTATACAATTGGTCAGAGATTAGGTGAAAAAAATGGGATTAAAATTTTAAAAAACAGTGATAATGGAAGTATCAAAAAATGGTATGTTGCAAAAAAAGATTCTAAAAAAAATATAATAATCGCCGCTCCAGAAGGACACAAACTACTTTGCAGAAAAGAAATTTTCATAAAGAATCCCTTTTGGATAAATAAAGATGAGGTTGAAAAGTTAGTTGGTAAAAAAGTTAATAATAAAATAAAATCGATTGTATATAGTGATAAAAAAGAAGGGTGGATGGTCGGGGCTGTGGAAGGTGGGACTAACTTCAAAGATTCTAAACTCCGCGCAAGAATCCGCCAGTTAGGAAAACTAATCCCTGTAAAGATTTTTCGAACACCAACAGCACGAAAATTCCGCGTATCACTTAACAAACCAGTAATAGGAATAGCAAATGGGCAGGCAATTGTTCTCTACAAAGGTGAAAAAGTTCTCGGAGGCGAAGAAATTGCTTTTGAATAACAATAATTTTTATAAACTTTAAATAAATATTTTTATCATGAAATCTAGAAAAGCTGATAAAATAGTACAGGGGTTTAGTGATAATTTCGAATACTTTGATGAAAATTATGAAAATTTAAGAATAGAATATCCTGACGAATGGGTCGCGATATATAATAGAAAAATAATAGGTCATGGAAAAAACTTAATAAATTTACTTGAAGGTTTAAGTAAGAAAGAAATTGATACAAGAAAAGTAATTACACGGAGAACTTATTTTAACGAAAAAAGACCAACATTAACCCATTATGCCGCCTAAAAAACTTAAAAACATTTTTAATCTCTTTTTTCCTTCCTTGTTTTATATTTACATTAACTCGGCTGCCTTCGGGCGGATGGGTTGGGAAATAAATAGTGAAGGAAAAAATGGACTTAGATAAAGCAATCCACTCAAGAACAAGTGTTAAGAAATTCAAGAGCAAAAAGCCAGATTGGAGAGACATAATAGAGTGTATCGACGCTACACGCTATTCTCCAAAAGCAGGAAAAAACTTTACATTAAAATTCATTCTAGTTGATGATAAAAATAAAATCAAAAAAATTACAGAAGCATGTCAACAGGATTTCATCGCGGATGCAAGTTATGTTTTAGTTGTAATTTCCGACCATTCCAGACTAAAAAACTCATTCGGTAATGAATTTGGAAAGAAATACGGGAAGCAGCAGGCAGGAGCAGCGATAGAAAATTTTCTTCTGAAAATCACTGAAAAAAATCTCTCAACATGCTGGATAGGTTTCTTTACAGAAAAACAAATCAAAAGGGAATTAAAAATTCCTGAATCATCAAATGTTGAAGCAATATTTCCAATAGGATTTGGTTTTGGAAATCAAAAAAAGAAAAATCCAATAGATTTGGACAATATCCTTTATTTCAACCAATATGGAAATGTAAAGATGAAAAGTCCAAAAGGATTTGTTGATTAATGTTAAATTGAGGTATAATTAACTACTTCATAGTTTATACTTATAGATACTTTTATAAGTGGTTTTTCATCTCTTTTTCTATGCAAAGAAAAATACAAGACAGACAGAGAGAAAGAGCATGGGAAATGTATGAAACAGGAGATAGTATAACTGATATTGCTAAATCTATAAACATATCTTATACTTCTGCATGGGGTCTTACAGAAGGCAGAAGACAAGGTTTCAAGAATTTAAACGAATATATGGAACATCTTGCTGTAAAAAAAGGTTTCAAGAATCGTAGCGAATATCAAGAACATCTTGCTGTAAAAAAAGGTTTCAAGAATCGTAGCGAATATCAAGAACATCTTGCTGTACAAAAAGGTTTCAAGAATCTTAGCAAATATCGAGAACATCTTGCTGTAAAAAGAAGTCAAAGACATACGAATAAAGAGTTAAGCGACTTAATAAAATATAGTTTGAAGAAACTAGGAAAAAATCAAACATGGCTTGCAGAACAGATAGGTGTGACACGACAGACGGTTTCGTCATATATACATGGCAAAAATATTCCTTTGGAAGAAACATTGAGTTTATTATTTTCCACTCTTGAGATAAAAAGAAAACCAAAAAGCCTTGATGAATTGGTAGAAGAATAATTTAGTTTACACAAGACAGCTTAATCATCTCTAACCATCTATTATAAAAATAACTGAGCATGGCGAAGAGAATTTTTTCAGATTTCCAAATAGTTCTAAAAATAAAAATAATAAGAAAGCCGGCCAAAATTGGACGGCTTCAGAAAAATGAATTTATCTCCAGACCTCTATACCAAGATCAGAGATTTCTTTTGATACAGGGAATGCTTTGTCTTCTGTTGCTCTACCCATTATGTATGGACTCTTCACACCAGTCATGATTGTTATAACCCTTACTCTTCCTTGAAATTCTTTGTTGATTCTTGCTCCGATGATAACATTCGCATCCTGGCTTAAATTTTCAGAGACTAATCTTCCGACAGCCTCAAATTCTTCAAGCTTCATATCAGGACCGCAAGTAACGTGGATTAAAGCTCCATCTGCACCTCTATAATCAACATCAAGCAAAGGATGAGTCAAAGCCTGTTTTACAGCTTCGTTAACTCTATCTGTTGTGTCAGCTTCCCCGATTCCAATAACAGCAACTCCTCCGCCTTTCATTATTGCTGAAACGTCTGCATAATCCAAGTTAATCAAACTTGGCAATGTAATTGTCTCAACAATTCCTTTAATCATTGTAGAGATAAGTTCGTTTGCAACAGCGAATGCCTGCTCAATTGGCAATTGGCCTGCGATGTCAACAAGTCTGTTGTTGTCAAGAACAATGCAAGTGTCTGTTTGGTCTCTCAATTCTTGAAGCCCAAATTCTGCCTTGTCAATTCTTGCTTTTTCAGCCTCGAAAGGCATTGTTACAATACCTATGACTACAGCACCTGATTCTTTTGCTATCTGAGCAACAACTGGAGCAGAGCCTGTTCCTGTTCCTCCTCCAAGTCCTGCAACAACCCAAACCATATCTGCACCAGAAACCATCTTTTTGATTTCAGCCATAGTTTCTTTTGTAGCTTCTCTTCCAACCTGAGGCTTTCCACCAGCTCCAAGACCACGAGTTAATTCCTTTCCGATTAGGATTTTGTCATCAGCCTTTGTAACACTTAAGTGAAGAGCATCAGTATTTATTGCGTAAACAGTTGCGCCGTTTATTCCTTTATTATAAAGCCATGTGACTGCATTGCCACCCATTCCTCCACAACCAACAACCTTGATGTTAGCCTTTCCAGCTTTCAACTCATCAAAGTTAATGCTATGTGTTGCTGTATTCTGTATAGCTTCTTTCGCAAAATCTAATACCATGTTTTTTCATTAACCTCCTTTCAGTTGTTTCCAAAAAATCTTTCGTCGAAAGATTTATATATGTGTCATACTTAACACTATTAAAATAGAATTCAGACAATACAAAGATTAATTTATTCAATCCCCCAATTGAATAAACTAATGTAATAAAAAACTGAAGAACTTGTTCTTTAAAAATATTTCTATACTCTAGGAAAATATTTTTTTGAGTGTTAAGTGATTAAAAATATTTTTGTGGACTAAAAAATTAGCTTCCTGATAGTGAATCAATAACAACACCATCTAAAACATACAACCTTTTTGTCTCAGAAAAATTTCCATCCCTGTCTTTAGCATAAATAAAAAAATAATTTTCACTTCCGTTAAATACTTCATCAGGCATTCTAAACTCAGATCTTTCTTGGTTAACATAATATGCTTCTAGCTGAGTTAACCTGCTTTCATATCTAACATATGCTTTCATTCCTGGAGCTAAATTATCTTTAAACCCAACATTTTTTACACCATGAAATTCAAAAACAGGAGAATTAGGATTTCTTTCTGTTACAAGATTGTCTTCTAAGTTTGCTGGCTTCACCGTATTTTCGTGCATTTGATATCCAGTTTTAAATCCAATACCAGCACTCAAAAGAGCTATAGAACCAAACAAAACCAATTCTATCTTATTCATTTAATTCAAAAAGATTTATCCTTTTTATAGATTTATATTTGAAAATAATATCATTCTTTTTCCATAATTTCTGCGTTGAGATTTTCCTCGCTACAAAGAGTTTTGAATTCTTTTGCGTCTTCTTCTGTTCCGACGATTGTTCCATAATGCATAGGAATTGCAATAAATGGTTTTATCAACTTCGCAGATTCTGCAGCTTCTTCTGCATTCATCGTGAACCTTCCCCCAACAGGGAGCAAGGCAACAAGTTTCTGACCTTCATGTCTAAATCCTGTGAGTGTTTGCATTTCAGGAATCAAATCAGTATCGCCTGCATGATAAATTAAAACATCGTTCATCTTAATTAAATACCCCACCCAAGCTTCTTCTTTCGGATGAAACGGTTTGTCAATATTATATGCCGGCAGCGTCGTAATTCTCACATTTTTAAAAACAAACTCCTGCGATGGTTGAATAATCTCCATCTTTATCGGTGTTTTTATTCTCGCAAGTTTACTCTGGCAATCAGCAGGAAGAATTATTTTCGTTCCCTCTTTCACAACTTTTTCTATATCTGCGATGCTGCAATGATCGTAATGGCTATGAGTCAGCAAAATCAAATCAGCTTTTTCAGTCCTGTCTTTTATATTATAAGGGTCAATGTAAATCACATGCGAATTCTTAATCATAAAACCAGCGTGCCCCAACCACTTTATTTCTGTATCACCAACTTTCATAAAAGCAAGAAAATTCCAGTGTTTTAAAGACTTTTGATGATTAAGGCTTTGTCTAACAATTAATCTCTGTTTAAAATCTCATCACCCATTGCGTTCGCTTTTATGGTGGGTGAGATAGTGTTAATGTAAATTTTGTTTTGGTATTAATAATTTTATGAGGGGGAAATTGAAAGTAATTGAGCAACGACGAGAGAATTATCAACTAAGCTTTTCAAAACTTCGCGCAATCTGCAACATCTTAGTATCTTGAAATTTATCGCAGATTATCTGCATTCCAACAGGAATTCCTTGAATTTTGCCGGCAGGAATGCTTAATGAACAATTTCCTGTCAAATTTGAGGGAATAGTTAAAGTGTCGTAAGAATACATTTCCTCGACGGTAATCTTCTCTCCGATTTTATGAGGTAATTTTGGAACTGTTGGAATAATAATACAATCAACTTTCTTAAATGCTTTTGTAAATTCTTCTGTTACGAGTTTACGAACTTTCAATGATTTATTATAATATCTTCCATGATGCTCTGCTTTTGTTATTTCGCTTCCTCCGAGAATTCTTCGTAAAACTTCAACTCCTGCACTATTTTCAATTTTCATTCCATAGCGCCTTCCATCAAACTTCCTTGTTCCTGAAAAAAATTCAACGTAAACCAGAGGATAATAAGTCTCAACCATCAAGTCGACATATTTCATATTTATTTTTTTAACATCCCATTTATATTTTTTTACTGCTTCTTGTATCTTCCTGTCAACAATTTCCTGAATTCTTTTGTCTTGAATTTTAAAATTCACAACTCCAATTGTGAGATTTTTGGGGGTTTTTTCTATTTCTTTTAGATTAATCTTTCCGCTTTCTGATATTGAATCATACTCATCTTTTCCATAAATAACATCAAGCAAAATCGCTGCGTCTTCAACATTTTTTGCAAAAGGACCAATCTGATCTAAACTCATTGATAAATCAATCAAACCATACCTGCTAACAGAACCGTAACTCGGCTTGACTCCAACTACACCACAATGGCTTGCAGGGTTTCTTATACTTCCCCCTGTATCAGAACCAAGAGTGAAGTCGCAGAATCCTGCACTTACAGCAGCCGCACTTCCGCTACTGCTTCCCCCAGTAATTAATTGATTATTAATTGGATTTCTCGTCGGTCCGAAGGCAGAATTTTCTCCACTGCTTCCACAAGCAAACTCGTCCATATTTGTAATTCCAATAATTAATCCATCTTCTTCTTTTATTTTTTTGATAACAGAAGCATCATAAGTTCCTTTATAATTCTCCAAGGTCTTCGAAGCACAACTGATGTTTAAACCTTTAACATTAATATTGGCTTTAACTGCAATTACTTTTCCAGCTAATTTACCAGCGGATTTTTTAGAAATTTTCTCATCAATTTTTTTCGCTTCTTCAATAAGCTCTTCTTCGTCCCTCAACTGCAAAAATGCATTTATTTTTTTGTCTTCTCTTCTTATTTTATCAAGATATTTCTGAAGATTTTGTAAAGTTGTCATTTTATTTCCAGGATTTTTTCTCAGCGATGATAAAATCCTTGTTTTTATTTGGAGCATTTTCTAGAATTCTTCTCCTGAAATCTTCTTTTTCTTTTAAGTGAATGGCTTGGTTTCTTTCTTTTAAATGACTATTTTTTTCAGGGTGGGCGAGTGTTTTGACTTTAGCAATTTTGTTATTTATAGCAAAGTCAGGGCGCGAGTTGGGTGGAAAAGCATTAGCAATATCCTTTTTCTCTTCTCGTTCAAAATCTTTTCTTTCAATAAGTGACTCTGAAATTTTTGCTTTTACTTTAGACATTCTTTCAGAAAATTTGTCCATTATCTCTTTCGCCTGTCTTTGAATTTCAGCTTTTTCTTCGTCGGAAACTTTATGAAATAAAAAATCTGTCATGTTAAGGATTCAATCTATCTTTATCTCGCGGGAACATCGTAGCTTCTTTGATGTTGTTTAAGCTACAAATTACTTGAGTTAGTCTTTCCAAACCCAAGCTCCAACCTGCATGAGGTGGAGCTCCGTAACGGAATGAATCAATATAATCTTTAAAATTTTTAGGATTTAGTTTTTTTGATTTTATTCTTTCAATCAACAATTCAGGGAGATGAATCCTCTGTCCGCCAGAAGAAATTTCCATACCTCCATAAAGAGCATCAAAACCCTCGCTAAAATCTGAATTTTTATTTTCGTTTTGAGGCATAATATAAAAAGGCTTCAGTGAAGATGGCCATGAATGCACAAAAACAATGTCTCCTTCATACTTTTCACAAAGTTTTCTTTCTTGCTCAGGCGTAAAATCCTCTCCAGGTTTTCCATTAACTTTTTTTATAGCTTCTTCGTAACTCAAATAAACGGCTTTTGGGATTTTTAGTTTCACGCCAAGCATTTCTAATTCTTTTTTGTTTTTTTCAATCACATTTTTAGCAATAAACTTCACAACTTCTTCCAATTCTTTCATCACTTCAAATTGCCCTGCAAATGCAACTTCAATATCCATTTGCCTTATTTCGTTTATGTGTCTCGTTGTGTTATGTTTTTCTGCACGCCATACAGGTGTTATCATAAAAGTTTTTTCCATACTACATGCGATCATTTGCTTGTACAATTGAGGGCTTTGGGCTAAATACGCTTTCTTGTCAAAATATTTTACTTCAAACAAATCGGTTCCTCCTTCGCTGGCAGAACCAATGATGCAAGGTGGTTGCATCTCTATATAATTTTTATTTTGAAAAAACTCCCTGAATGCCGTCGCAATTGTAGTTTGAATTTTAAAAATTGTCTGGATTTTTCTTCTGTGAAAATCCAAAAACCTGTAATCAAGTCTTTTAGGTAATTCTGTTTTTGTCTCACCGCTTGGGTCAAACGGGATGTCAATCGGCAAGTCTTCTGCGGAATTCAAAATGATAATTTCATCAGGAATAATCTCTTTTCCTCCAGGCGCTTGTTTTGAATCAACAACTTTTCCCTTAACTGAAACTACAGACTCCCTTGTTAATTTGTTCATCAAGTCAAAAATCTCTTCAGTAACTTTTCCTTTGACAGCTGTAATTTGGATAACTCCTGAAAAATCTCTAAGGATTATGAACCTTATTTTTCCAAGCTCTCTAGAATTATGAACCCATCCTGAAACTTCTGCATATTTTTCTTTACCATTAAAAACATCTTCAGCAAGAATTCTATTTTCATTTAGTTTTTTTAACTCTGGGTTTTTCATGATAAAATTTATTGAACATACTTTTTAATAATTTCCATTGCCTCTTTGCCTGAAACCTTGCCTTTAAGCTCTTTCATAATAATTCCCATATACGCGTGATGTGAAAGCCCTGGTTTTTCTTTTACTATCTTAAAAATTTTTTCTTCCAGAATATTTTCATCTTCTGTTTCCAGCTTAATCGCTTCTTCAATAGATTTTCCCGAAGCTATTTCTTCAAGAACGTGCTTCACATGAGACTCAGAAATTTTGTTTTGCTTTAAGTTTTTCAAAATAGACTCTGTAATATCAATATTTAGAATTTCTTCTACTCTTTTTTGAGGAATTTTTCTATGACTAGATATTTCTTTTGGGTAAACTAAAAGAATATTTGCTATAAGTTTTGGGTTATCAAGAGTTTTCTGCAATTCTTTAAATTCATCTATTTTATTACGTTTAAATAAGAGCCTAATCATCTCTGAATTCAATCCGGTGTCTTGTAATTCTCTTTCAGTTTCATCTCTCAAGCGAGGTAAGGTTTTCTTTACTTCATTTATCAAATCTCTTGATATTTTCAACAAAGGTAAATCTGTCTCAGGATACATTCTTGCACTTCCCGGCATTGGTCTCAAAAACTCTGTCTCACCGTTAAGCAAGGCTTTTCTGACTTCTGATATTACATTTTTGTTTTGTTTGATAAGACTAGATTGTCTTATGGCTTCCTTTTCAACTGCCTTGTCAATAAGCTTCAAATCCTGGACACCTTTTATTTCAACCCTGCTCCCTTTTTTTACAGAAACATTTACATCTTGCCTTATTGTGCCAATTCCTCTTTTAACATTACAACTTCGAAGAATTTTTCCGATATGCAAAGCAACTTCTCTCGCCTGTGTTGGTGATTTTATTTCTGCAGAAGTTGCTATTTCAACAAGAGGAACCCCTAACCTGTCCAATCTGTAAGTCAAGCCATTCTCAGTTTCAGATATTTTTCTAGCGGAATCTTCTTCCAGACAAATAGAATCAATACCAATTTTTCCTTCCCGAGTTTCTATGAAACCGTCGTGAGCAATCAAAACAGTTCTCTGAAACCCCGAAGTGTTTGAACCATCAACGACCGTTTTTCTCATTATTTGTGTAACAGGAAAAATTTTCGCATTGAGTAACAAAGAAATCTGTAATACTATTCCTAATGCTTTAGAATTTATTTCCTTCGGAGGTGACTCGTCAAGTTCAACTAAGCATGTTGTATCTTTATAGCCTTCATAAATAAATTGTTTCTCAAGAGAAGTTTGATATTTCGCGGCAACATCTACCTCACCGCTTTCTCCAGCAACAGCATGAAGTTTTCTTTTTACAAAAAAATCATGCACCTCATTTCTCAAAACACTCGGACAATCACAAAAAAGCTTCTTAGTATTAAGCTGTTGATGAATCTCCAAACCGCATTTCAAACCAATTTTTTTGTAATCAATTTCCATTTAACAATAAGCAAAAACCAGTTTATTAAATTTAATATTCCAGAAACTAGGCAGAAATAAACCTACAAGTTCATTACATAATATCTTATCCCAAATGATAAGTCAATAATGTTGATAGCAGAGTGAGCTAAAATAGCGTATATAAACCCGAATTTTACCATAATCACCCAATAAAGTAACCCTGCAAAAAAAGCAAGCAAAACAAACCATTTGCCGAAATACAAATGAATAAGAGCAAAAACTATGGAGCTTACAATTCCAACTAATAAAATATTTCCCGACGGCAAATACCAAAATTTATAAGGCAAATACCTAAAAACAAGTTCTTGCCAAACTGGAACTAAAATAATTGTCCAAACAGGCTCTATTTTTTGAGTAAACTCAAGGATATTTTCAAAAACCATTTCACTCGCTAAAATCTTTTTCAAATTCCAGTCTTTTGTTTATTTCATGTGAAAAATTGTGGAGCATTTTTTCTTTAACAGTTTCTTTGTTTTTTGCCCAATCTTTATGTCCCAAAACCCAAGATAATTTTACAAGCGCTGTTTCAGAAAGCATATCTTCAAGATAAATCACTCCTGTATTCAATATCTCCCTGCCGTTTGAGTAAACTAACGCATCAGTTCTGCCATAAATTGTTTGCGACGTCGCGCAAACTACAATTCCTTTACTTTGAATTTTTCTGAGTTTTTTTATCCATGATCTTCCTTGTCGTGCGCGACTTGATGCAACATGCCCTAATCCGCTCATCTCCAAAACAATCCCTTTATATTTTTTCTTCACGTAATAATCTAAAATATCTGGTTCCTGCCCAGGGTAAAATTTAACTAATGCAACTTTTTCCTCAAATTTAGCATCAATTTTTATTTTATTGTTCTTGCCTGAATTTCTGTTATTGAAATCACTCAAAATTTCCATCTGATTTGGAAATATTTTCGCAAAAGGTTTTCTGTTTATAGCTTTGAAAGCATCTCTCCGAGATGTGTGCATTTTTCTTACTTTTGTTCCAGGAATTGCATAACAAAAATCATCATTGCTAGTTGCATGCCCTACAAGCATTACTTCTGCAATATCTGAAATTGCAGCCAAAGCACTGCATTGAAGATTCAAATTAGCATCACTACTTGCACGATCTATCGAGCGCTGGCTGTAGGTTAAAACGACGGGTTTATTCAGATTTCCGAGAAAAAAACTTAATGCGGCAGCTGTGTAGTGCAGAAAATCTGTTCCATGAGTAATTATCACACCTTTAATACTACCATCGTTCAAAAATCTCTCTGTTACTTTCGCAAGTTTTTGCCAATCTTTAAAATCCATGTCTTCTGAAGCTTTCATGAATGGGACTTCAACTTTAGAAATGTTCACTAAATCAAAAATTTCCGGATAAAATTTAAACAAACTTTCAGGACTGTCCAACCAATCAACACCTCCTTTCCTCGGATTCATCCTCGCAGAAATTGTTCCCCCTGTAATAATCATAGCAATGTTGGGCTTTTCTTTCGAAGTTTTTACTTCGACTTCTTCTTTTTTGCTTAAAGCTTTCTTTACAAGTTTTACTTCCAATATATCCTTTCTGTTAAAACCAATATTGTAACCAGAATCAAGTTTTAGCAAGATAATTCCTTTATCATCTTTGGGCGACTCAAGCAAAGTTCCCTCATAAATTTTCTTGATTAAATGAACTTCAACATAGTCTCCTGGCTTTGGTACTAGTTGTTGAGTTTTCATCAAAAGAAAAAACAAATCATATATAAAAAGTTATTGAACTGACATTGCCTGATTTTGATTATAATAGAATGCTTCTAAGGATATGACTTTGTAAACTTCATCTGCATCAAAATTTTTACTTCTTGCCAATTCAAGCAGCTTATCTAAAGATATTTTAGTTTCATGTAATTCGCCTTTCCTTGCACTTTCACTAGCTTGATCAACAATTCTAGAAATACAATTAACATCATTAACTGACATATTATCGAGAACATCTCCAAATGATTTTTTATCTTTTGCCAGCAAATATCCAAATAATGGTTTATTACTATCTTTAAAAGTAAGATTGCTCCTATATGCAAAGAATCGGTATCCCATTTTTTTCATAACAGGAGCAGGTTTAAAAATTTTATGGTGGTACTCAAACAACAATTTAATAAACTGATTTTATTTTATAAAATTGCGATTTCCTCGGAGGCAGTTTGAAATCGCTGTTCAGTGCTTTGAGGAAAATCGAAAAAAACCAGCAGGTTGTTTTCAAATGGCTAAAATAGGCTTGGAAATTCACGGATACTTGAACACAAAAGAAAAACTGTTCTGTAAATGCGATGCTGTTCATGGAAAGAAATTTGTAAAACCGAACACAAATATTTGCCCAATTTGCACAGCCCAACCCGGGAGCAAGCCAATGCTTCCTAATAAAACCGCGATTGAAAAGGCAATTCAGATATGCTTGATTCTAAACTGCAAAATAAACAGCAAATTAATCTGGCAGAGAAAACATTATAACTGGCCTGACTTACCAAAAGGTTTTCAGTCAACAATTTCAGGACCTTACGCAATTCCTCTTGGCGTTGGAGGAAAATTCCTCGGCATAAGAATAACAGAGGCGCATCTTGAAGAAGACCCTGCTGCATGGAACCCACTAAATGGGGAAGTAGATTACAACAAATCAGGTTATCCTTTAATTGAAATAGTAACTGAACCTGATTTCACATCAAGTTCGCAAGTTATTGATTGGTTGAAACAATTGATTGAAACTTTGAAATACACAAAAACAATAGATAAATCTCTCGGCGTAAAAGCTGATGTAAATATATCACTTCCAGAATTAAAAGGTGAGAGGGTTGAATTAAAAAACTTAAACAGTTTAACAAATGTAAAAACAGCGATTGAGTATGAAATAATCAGGCAAAAAAAACCTTCAGAGCTTCCCAAAATCCAAGAGACAAGGGCGTTTGACGAAAAAACAGGAAAAACCACAAGGATGAGAACAAAAGAGCAAGCGGAAGATTACAGGTTTATTTCAGAACCTGATTTGCCAGTAATAAAAATAGAAAAATCGCGTGTTAATAAGATAAAATCAAATCTTCCAGAAACTCCTCAAGAAAAAGTAAAAAAGCTCGTAAAGAAATACAAAATAGAAAAGAGAAGTGCAAAAGTCTTGACTAAAAGGCCTGAAATTGTTGAATTCTTCGAAGATGTTATTTCCAGTTCAAAAGTTCCAACAAAACTTGCAATTCCATGGATAACTGGGGAATTATTAAGAGTTTTAAATTATTCAAAAAAGGAATTGGATGAAGTTTCAATTAATCCGCAGCATTTTATTGAACTCTTGGATTTAATTAACAAAAAAGTTATTACAGAATTAAAGGCAAAAGAAATCCTGAACAAATTCATTCCAGATTCATTTTCTCCATTAAAAGAAATGGAAAAACACACCAAAATCTCATCTGAAGATGAAATTGAAAAAATAGTAAAGCAAGTTGTAAAGGAAAATTCAAAGGCAATTGAAGACTACAAATCAGGGAATGAAAACGCTTTGAATTTTCTCGTCGGTCAGATAATGAAACTTTCAAAAAAACGCGCAGATTTTAAAACAGCCAAGGAAATTTTGATTAAAAATCTTGGGAGTTAAAACACCTCAAAAATAATTCCTACCAATAGAATCAGGCTCAAGAGAGTTATAGCGAGCCAGCTTGAAGGGATTGAATACTCAGGAATTCTTTTAGATAATTTCTTTGATTTTATATGCATAATCAAAATCAATACTCCAGCAAGCCCTCCAGAAACAGCCCCCCCAATTCCTAAAACCTGGACGAAATTTGCCAAATCAAAAAATGTCACAAGAAGATAAAAAACCAAAGGAGTTACAGAAACAAAAATAAAGGTCAATTTGTCTCTTTTTAAATCATAATAAAAAACATCCTTTAAAGAAAAACTCAAAACAAAATAACTTGTAAACATTGTCAGAACTCCTAAAACAATTACTAAACTACTAAAAGAAATTGTTGATACTTGCTCAACTTCATTTCCTAAAACTCCCAGAAAAATAAGTGCAAAAACAAAATACAAAAAAATAGGAATCAAAGTTCCAAGAATAATTGCATTCTTAAGTATTTTTTTGTCTCCTTTTCTCTCTGATTCAATTCTCAATTCAGGAATTGAAGTATAACCAAGAAGTGCAAAGAGAATAACTCCAAAAGGAAAGAAAAAATTCGAAAAATCGACAGTTGTTAAATTCTCTGTTTTTATTTGTGGGAGAAATTGTATAGATATTATAATTATAATAAATATTATCGTCAGGACACCAAAAAATTCCGTCCTTTTCAGTCCTCCAAGCCCTTGCCTCAATAAAAGAGTCATTAAAAACCAAAACAGAACTCCAAAATAAATACTGTAATCAAGATGCCCAAAAAATAATTGCGAAAGGCTTTGTCCTTCTCCAATTAAATAAGCAAGCAACGCAGAATAAATTCCAAATACAACCGTAAAGAGCATTATTTTTTCCCCGGTTTTTCCAAGGTAAATTCTCGCATAACCAGGTAACTGGTGGATTCTCTTGTTTCTCAAAGTTATTTCTCCGAGATAAAGATTAATAAGAATCATCATAAAACCCAAAAGAAAAAGCCAGAAAATCCCAACAGCAAATCCTGATTTAGAAAAAACATATGGCAATCCAAAAATTCCCGCCCCTATAGTCGTGCCGGCTAAAGTAAAAGCCAAAATCCAAAAAGTCCCTTTTTTCCAGTCACCACTGAAGCCCTCTTTTTCACTCATAAACAAAATTAGCAAAATTTGGTATAAAAACTTTTCAGAAGACTAAAAACTTACCCTCATTTAAAATCTCATCGCTCACCGCGTTCGCTTAAAAATCGCTCAAGTTTGATATAAATTTTTAATCCAGAAAAATTTTGCGTTGTTAATATAACTTATTTAAAAGAGGTAAGAATATGCACCCCCAATATTTAATTAATATGGCTTGAAGGGAAGGGGGTGGGAAAGAATAATGAATTTGGGAAAATAAAATAACCGAACATGGCGAGGAGAATTATGGGCTTAGGAGGAATCGAACCCCCATCAACAGGGTATTCCGAAGCCCGCTCGCAATGGCATCAAAATAAATGTCTTCGCAAACTTCCTCACCGAAACCTGTTATTCTATCCGTTAAACTATAAGCCCTACAATTAAAATATTTGTTTTCTTATAAAGTTTGATATAGTTTCAAAAAGAATATAAATAAAGTTTTCCATGAGATAAAATGGCTTTGAAAACACACCACAAATGGCTTATCGGGGGCTTTAGCTCATTTGTTGTAATTTTTATGATTGCCTCTGGCACTTTTACTTATATCATCTTTGTTAAACAAGAAATAAATTATAATTTGTTAAATCAAAAGCTTAATGAAATTCAAGCAGATACGCAGGTAAAAATAAATGATTTGGTTGAAAGTGTTTCAGAGACGAATGAATTTATCAATACTGAACTCGGCTCAATCAGCGACGAGATTAGCTCCATAAAGGCCACAACAAGCGCTGATTTCTCAGGAATAGTTGAAACAGCTATTAAATCAGTTGTAACAATAAAGACAAGTGCAGGATATCAAGGATCAGGATTCATAATTTCAGGTGATGGTTATGTAGTAACAAACGCGCATGTTTTAGCAGATGATAGTGGATATTTAGCTTCAAGTATAACAGTAATAACCTACGACCAAGCAAAAAGGGATGCAGAATTTATAGGGTATGATGGACTATTTGATGTAGCTTTATTAAAAATCCCGGGAAATTATCCAACGCTTGAACTAGCTGATTCAGATAAAGTTCAAATCGGAGAAAAAGTAATCGCAATAGGAAATCCTCTTGGATTGCAGTTCAGTGTTTCGGAGGGAATTGTTTCTGCAGTAAACAGGGAAGGCACTAATGAAATCGGCGCATATATTCAAACAGACGCTGCATTAAATCCCGGAAATTCAGGAGGTCCATTAATTAATAAAGAAGGAAAAGTTATAGGAATTAATAATTTCAAAACTAGCGGAGGAGAAAGCCTCGGCTTTGCATTAGAATCAAATTACATAAAAGGTTCCATTAATGAAATTGCAACAGAAAATTTAAATCAAAGTTTAATTTAAAATGTCAAAAAAATCAGAAGAAGGAATAACTGCAAAAAAAAATGAAAACTTCAGTGAATGGTTTACACAAGTTGTTCAGAAATGTGAGCTGGCTGATTTAAGGTACAATATTAAAGGATTTTTAGTTTTTCAGCCATGGTCTGTTCTTGCAATGGAAAAAATGTATGATTACATGGAAAAAAATCTCCAGAAAAAAGGACACAAGCCCTACTGGTTCCCAACACTAATTCCTGAAAGCAATCTAAAAAAAGAAAGCGAACATCTCAGCGGTTTTACTCCAGAAGTCTTTTGGATTTCTTCAAGCGGAAAAGACAAACTAGATGAACCTTTAGCACTTCGTCCGACGAGCGAAACAGCTTTTTATCAAATGTTCTCGTTATGGATAAGAAGCTACAAAGATTTACCATTTAAAACATATCAACGGGCAAATATATTTAGGTATGACACAAAAGCAACCCGCCCTTTTCTGAGAAGTAGGGAATTCCATTGGATTGAAACTCACTGTGCACATGAAAGTGAAAAAAATGCATTACAGCAAGTTAAGGAAGACATGAAAACAACAAAAGAAGTTATGCATGACATATTTGGAGTTCCATTCATATTTTTTGAAAGACCACAATGGGACAAATTTCCAGGAGCTTCAAGAACATTTGCAGCTGATGCTTTAAATCCTGATGGAAAAGTTATACAACAACCATCAACACATATGATTTCACAGGAATTTTCAAAAGCGTTTGATGTGAAATTCAAAGACAAAGATGGAAAAGACAAATATTCTTTCATGACATGCTATGGTCCCGCAATTTCCAGGATTTTCGCGTCAGTTGTAATAACTCACGGAGATGATAAAGGCCTAAAATTTCCTTGGGAAATTGCTCCAATTCAAACAGTTATCGTGCCAATTGATGCAAAACTCAACAAAAAAGCAGAAAAAATAAAAAAAGAAATTGAGAAAATTGTGAATGTTGAGATTGACTACTCAGACAAAAGACCAGGAGAGAAATTTAATTATTGGGAAATGAAAGGTATTCCAATAAGAATTGATTTAGGTTTGCAGGACTCTAAAAAAGGAAAAGTAACAATATTCAGAAGAGATTTGGACAAAAAAATAGTAGTCTCAGAAAAAAGTATTGTGAAAGAAATATCAAAAATCTCCAGAGAATTTACAAAAAATCTTATAAAAAAAGCTGACAGAGTTTTTGACAATAGAATAAAGGAAGTTAAAGACATAAAAGAAATGGAAAAAGCAATAAAAGAAGGATTAGTTGCAAAATGTAGATTCTGCTCAACTCAAGCAGATGGAATAAAATGCGCTGAAGTCATTGAAAAAAACATTGGAGCTGAAGTTAGAGGAACACGACTTGACGAAAAAACAAAAGTTTCAGGAAAATGTGCAATCTGCGACAAAAAAGCCAGCGTAATTGTTTACATCGCGAAAAGTTATTGATTTTTAAAATTCAACATCTTGTTAAGATAGTACTAAATTTCATAAATTTTATAAATAATTTTATATAATTTTCTTCGTGGAAAATGTTGAGAACATATTAAGATGGGCTAAAAGAACCGACAAAAGCCAAGATCCTCTTGAATATTATAATAGATATTATTTGGGATTAACAAGAGGTAAATTAGCAACTTTAGATTATAGTTTGTATAAGAGATTATGGAAAGACAGACTGCTCGGTGAAGTTCCTATAAAAAATACAAATTTTGGTGGTAATCCTTTAGAATACTATCAAAAACATCATGTGGGAATGATAAGGGGAAAACTACGAGTTGAAAATCATAGTTTGTATCAAAGATTGAGAAGAGATAATTTGCTGGACAATGTTCCTTTGAAGCAAAACAAAAGCAGATAATTTTGAAGCATAACGGCTAATAAAAATCTTTCTTTGAAGTGCTATTCGTATTCGAATTTATTTTTTACTGAAATTTGATTAAGCTCGTCTTCAAGCTTAATCGTAAGCTCAAACAAAGCACCTAACTCCTCCTTCACGAATTCGTGTTCCATGTCTTCTTTTTTCATTATCCGATATGGTTTAATTCGGGAATTCAGCCAAAACTAAATTATAGAAGCAATCCTTAATTTAATTCATAGCTGTAAACCCGAATTAAATTAAAGATATTTAATTATAGGAAAAACCAGGCAAGTCATTGCATTCATTCTGTTCCATTGCTTCGCTACGCTTAGCCCTTTTCCCATATTTGTATTAGAAAAACCCTATTTATAAATTTGTCGCTTCTGGGTTTCTTTTTTAGAAAAATGGGATTTTCTTTTAGAAAAAGAAAATCTAAAATGCAAAAGAAAACTAAAATAGCAATGGTAGAAAAAACTGTAATTGTTTTAGATTTTTAGTTACTAAAGACAATATTGTGAGCGAAGCGAACCATAGAGAAAAGAGGATATTTTCTCAACTATAAAAATCTTCGATTTTCTCCCTAAATTTTTCCAAATCTTCAGTCATGACTTTTGCTCCGACAGCTTCTTCATGCCCTCCTGAAGTTGAATTTTCCAGTCCTTCAACTGCATTAGAAACAGCGTCCCTCACTTTTTTACCTCTAGCAGAAATATTCACCTTCATTCCAGAGATGTAAGCAACAACTACAATTTTATCTGGAAACATATAACAAAGCTCATTCGCCACGTCACTGCTTATACTCAAATCTCCAGCGTATTTGAAAAACAAAATCTTTTTATTTAAATTATAAAATTTTTCAGCTTTTTCAAGCAGGTTTTTGTATTTTAAGTTAATCTGGTTAAATCTTTTATGCATTGTGTAATTATTTTGACTCTCTTCCAAAACTTCGTAAGGATTTTTGGCATTTGACATGAATTTCATCATGTTCACGACGTTAGTAGTCCTGTCCTTTAAAGCAAAACTAAGCATATTCGTAATCTTACCTATTTGGGATTTATAACGAACTTCAAAAGCATCTTCAGAGTCAATTGTCAAATCAGGATAAATTTCCCTAAACTCTTGGTAAAAATCAGGGAGAAACCTGTCAGCAACACATCCTACAATTGCAATCCACATATCTTCTTTTTTCTGTGAAATTTGGTAGCAAAGATATGTTGTTGGTCCGTCGTTAACACCGTCAAAGACAGGATTGAAGTAATTAACAAATTCTGGAATTTTTGATTTGTCTATGTCATGATGGTCTATACAAACAATTGGAATGTTGTATTTTTTCGCTTCTTCAAAAAATTCCGCAGCTATAAGTGGTTTATCAAGAATAAAAATATAATCTGCGTTCAGCTCAAAAATTTTCCTGAAATATTCAACTGAAAGCTCTGGAAAAGACCTTATCGGAATTCCTTTTCCCTTGTTGGAATATTTCTGAAGCAAAAGAAACGAGCACAAACCGTCAGAATCATTGTCGAAAAAGAAAACCGGGTTTTGAGCCTTTTCAAGATGTTTCCTAATTTCTTCTATCTGGTTTTTATTGAGCATATTATTGATATTGATTTATATTTTAATGATTAAAGAATTTTTGTATTTTTAGATTAGATTATCAATTTAAGGGTGGATGGTTGGGGTTAGGGTTGGTGGGAAAGTTTTTAGTAAGGTTGATTTTATTTTCATCTTAATTTTTTATTTTGCGAAAGTCTTTGCCACAAGCAAAGGAAACAAAATTGTCGCATCTCCAAAAACTTTTATTGCTTCTCCTTTATTTTGTTGGATTTTTCCCCATGAAACAGCTTCATCAGGCCTTGCATTAGAATCAGCACCGTCCCATTCTTCTCCTGTATTTATGTAAACTGCATAATCAGCTCCGTTTCTCATAAGGTTCGCATTGCAAATATGGTGCTTCATTATTCCTTTTCCAAGAATTATAATTCCTGTTTTTTTTCTCGTGGTTGTGTATTCATTCAAATCGTGAATGTCCTTGAAAATATCCATTTTCAAATCAGGATTTTTGTACATAAAAAAATGCACCATATCTCCTGTAGAGCCATCTGTTATCGCAGGACAATAAACCTTGATGTCATTTTTCCAGCACCAATACAAAATACTATCTTTGTTGTTTATTTCCTTTCCTAGAATTTTAATGAACTCAGAAACAGAGATTATTTCTCCTGTTCTCTTTTGTTCATCATAAATTTCCTCCAAAATTTTGTTCATGAATTTTTCATATTCAACATATCTTGAATTTGGAATAAAAATATTTCCTGTCCTGTTAATTCCCTGTTCCCTAAGCAATTCTCCAGAAGCAGAAAATTTTCCCAACTTGAAATCTCCAAAGCATTTTATTATGTCTTCCTCAATGCCCCCTGCTGTTGTAACAAAAACATCAATTTTTTTATGTTCTGCTAAATATCTTACAATATCCCTTATTCCAGATGTGACTAAATTTGAACTGCATCCAAGAAAAACAGTGGCTTTGTCTTTAATCATGCTGTTTATTATCTCAACTGCCTTTGCAAAGTGGCTTGCCTGAAAACCTGTCGACAAATAGCTGTCTAAAATCCCTTCATAATTTACCCCTTTGTTAAAATTATACCCCTTAATTGAAATTCCATCTATTTCCTTGGAGTTTTTTAGTATGTTCTCCCTTGAAATTTTCTCTGTGTTTTTACCTGTATTTTTCATGAATTACGTAAATATAGGTAATTTTTAAGCTTAACTAAAAACACATAAATCTTTTTAAATAAAAAAACATCATAAAAATAATGAATAAATGGATAGAAATATTGGTTGGGCTAATAGTTGTAGTTGGTGTGATTTTCATTGCTTGGGCATCTTCAACATATGACTGGACTCTATTCGGCAAAGATTTCAACTTCCTGAACCCTGCATGGGTTTTCCTCAAAGGAGGAATATTCTGGCTGTTGATGCTTATAGGAATTCTGTTGATATTTTTAGGAATTAATGATTTGAAAGATTGATTTATAAAACACATTGTTAATTCAATAAAAGATAAAATGATTCAAAGATATTGTTTAAACTCAAAAGTATTTGATTACACACTCGCGATAGTAATGGGAACTTTACTTGGAGCAGGCATTGTCATAAGTGCAATAAAAAACTCACAGTATAATTCAGCTTACGTTAAAGAAATTGAAAGTGAAAAAAATTATTGGGTGTTGGGAGAGGTATTAAAAAAGATACTTGAAAAAAACATTAAAGACGCAAGATAAAAGTGCTGATCCCCCTAAAGGACTTTTTTACAAGAGCGACTTATTTTACAAAGCTTCTCTAAAGACAAGATATTTAAAATTATAATTCTATTTTGAATTAGAAAAATGAGAAAATTATTTAATATTATGCTCTTGTCTTTATTCTTTTTAGCTCTAGTCACGAGCATTGTCTCAGCTCAGGAAACTGCTGAAGAAACATCTTTGTCGATTGAACTAGGTGATACCTTCCTTGCACTGACTTTAATTGATGCTGTTGGATTTATGATTGGAGTAATAATATTAATTTTATTTATGTTAAGCCTCTCTCCTTTTCAAGGAGACTTAAAAACTGGTTTTGTATTCATCGTCTGGGGAATTTTTTTCCAGTCATTGGCTTTAACATACACGCTTGTCTTCATAAGATTACAGCTTTTCCCTCTACCTTTTGAAATGAACCTAAGCAACGCTATGGTAACAATAAGTATAATGTTTTTTGCATTTGCAGTTTACAGCATCAGAAGAGTTGCAAATGAGTTGAACAAATCGCCGTATGACAGATTAGACTAATTTTACACATTTATCTAAAACTGTTTCTATAGAAATATAAAATACTTCTAATTATAATAAATTATAAATAAAAAATAAATTTTAATCAGGGATTAATGCAAGGATTGCTGCTACTGCCCCGCCGATTAATGGTAGGTAAAACTCTGCTCCCCAGAATTGTCCAACTACAGCAACAACTCCTCCCAAAACGATCAACCACCTTTTCCAATCGTTCATTCTAACCTCCTTTTATTTAATTTTCCTTTTATTTAATTTAATATGTATTTAACATGTAAAAACAGTATTTAAATCTAACTTTTACCGATGCTATCAAAATTTATATTGTTTGCCTTCTTAAGAGATTTGCATTCACGACAACAGTTATAGAAGATAAAGCCATCGCTATCTCCGCAATAACAGGATGAAGCAACCCTAAAACAGCGACGGGAATTGCGATGGTATTGTAAGCAAAAGCCCAAAACAAATTCTGTTTTATTTTTCTAAAAGTTGCTTTACTTAATATTATCGCCTGAACAACACCTGTTAAAGATCCTTTTACGAGAACAATATCTCCTGATTCAATTGCAACATCTGTTCCTGTTCCCATTGCAATTCCGACATTGCTTTGCTTCAATGCAGGAGCATCATTTATTCCGTCGCCGACAAAGGCAACCATACCATGTTTTTGCAATTCTTCAACTTTTTTTGCTTTGTCTTCTGGGAGAACATTTGCTATAACTTCTTTTATTCCAACTTCATTTGCAATTGTCTTAGCAGTTCTTTCATTATCCCCAGTAATCATAATTGTTCTATAACCTTTAACATTAAGGAGAGCCATCGCCCTTGCAGAATCTTCCTTGATATTATCTGCAACACCAATAATTCCTATCACTTTTTTATCTGAAGACACTATTACTACAGTATAACCTTGATTTTCAAAATTATCTAATTTATCTTCAAAATCTTTCAAAGAAATTTTATTTTCATTCATCAATAATTTATTTCCAATAATAATCCTGTTTTTTCCCATGGTTCCTTCAACCCCTTTTCCTCTTAAAACTCTGAAATTTTTGACTTCCCTAAATTTTTTCAATTTTGCTTTTTCAATTATCGCTTTAGCTATTGAATGCTCACTAAATCTTTCCATTGAAGATGCAATTTCCAACAAGTAACTTTCTTTAACTGTAGAATAAAGTTTTCTCACTTCAGGTCTTCCTTTTGTTATTGTCCCTGTTTTATCGAATATTATTATTTTGATTTCTTTCATAGTCTGAATCGCTTCTCCTTTCCTTATCAGAATGCCTCGTTTTGCACCCATTCCGCTTCCAACCATTAATGCAGTAGGAGTTGCTAATCCTAATGCACATGGACAAGCAATAACTAAAACAGCAACGGAAACTCCAACAGCCCGGCTTATGTCATTAGTAAAAAACCACCAAGCTCCAAAAGTTAATATTGAAATTACTAAAATAGATGGAACAAAAATACTTGTGATTTTATCTGCCAATTTTTGTATTGGAATTTTAGTTCCTTGCGCCTCTTCAACTAATTCTATTATATGCGCGAGAAAAGTATCTTTCCCAACTTTTGTTGCTTTCACATAAAGGACACCGTCCTGATTTACAGTAGATCCAATAACATTGCTTCCAACTTTTTTATCAACAGGCAAACTTTCTCCGGTAATCATTGATTCATCGACGCTGCTGTATCCCTTTACAATAGTCCCATCAGTGGGTATCTTTTCTCCCGGTCTTACAATCATTACATCTCCAACTTTAACTTCAATAACAGGGATTTCAATTTCTTCTTTTCCTTTAATAATTTTAGCATTTTTTGCTCCAAGCTCTAGAAGTTTTTTTATTTCCCTTCCTGCACGACCTCTTGCAAGAGATTCAACATATTTTCCTGTAGTAAAAAAAGCCATTATCATCCCTGCAACTCCAGAATAATCATCAACGATTCCAAAAAAACTGAAAATACCTGTAAGATAAGCCACTATTGTTCCCAAAGCTATCAACGAGTCCATATTAAAATAAAAAGTAAACAATCCCCTTAATCCGCCTTTAATAGTATCAAATCCAAAAACAAAAACAACAGGAAAAGCCAAAATTAACAGGACAGCAACCAAATAATTTTCTGGGATTAAGCTAATCCCAAACAACCTTTGCGAGAGCATGAATATTGCAATCGGAATTGTAAATATCCAGGACCAAACTGTTCTTTTAAACCAAGATTTTATTTCAGAATCTTCTAGCGGCTCGGAATGGTGATGTGAATTAATTTCCATAGATTGTTCGTGTTCGCGACCCATTTCTTCCATTTTCATATGTGACTATGTCCTGAACCTCCGCAACCATCAGATAAATCCCAGACTTCCGCTATTTGCTCGGCAGTGAAGTCATAATTTACTATTAAATATTTTGCCAAACCACCGTAGGCGTACCATCTCCAGCATTTGCAACAGCAAGGTCCTTTTTCATCAGAAATTTCAGAAGCATCGTCGTAAATTTTCTGTTGTTCAACTACCAAATCTGTCTGATAATATTCTATAAACTCATCTGCCCATTTTTTTGGAATGTCATAAGGATCTTTTGGAATTTCTTCAATATACGAAAATTTTTTCAGGCCTTCTATTTGCTCTGTATATCTATGAAAATCCATTGCAGAACAACAGCTTCCCTGTAGCCTCTCTGAATCCACAACAGAAACAATCTCAGGTCCTGCGCAAAAATTAGTTCTTTCATCATTTAATAAAGAAAATTTTGCTTCAAGTTCTTCAAGATTCTCCACGTCAATGTTTTTTGTCTCTGTTTTTTGAAAAGAGAAAAATGCAATAAAAATTAAAATTATAAAAATCCCAACCAGAGCCAAATAAAAACTCTTGTTTTTCATCTCTCAATCCCAATTAATTTATATCCTACCCGTGCCACAGCTTTTTTTAATTCCTCATCGTTAATTTCCGCGTCTGATTCAACAATCCCTTTTTTTGTCATTAAACTTACGCTTGCTTCCTTGATACCAGAAATTTTTTTCAGACTTTTTTCTGTATTTGAAGCACAGCTGGCACAATGCATTCCCTCGATTTTCAGTTTTATTTTCATTTTATCTCCTTGGATTTTGTATTTGTTGGAGCAACCATACTATTAAAAGCACTAACACTATCAAAATTAAAACTCCGAAGAGCCAGCCAAAAAGCATCATACCACCCCCGTAGTTACCGTACATCATTCCCATCATCCCGCCATAACCGTAGTTCATTGTTCCGAATCCGCTGAACAAAATCAGCAACACAACTATTCCAAGAACCAACATCAGCAAATTATTGTTGTTTTTCATGTTTTCCTCCTTTCATTCAACTATTAACGTTCCGGTTCCCATGTTCATAGAACAGGCAAACTTAAAAGTTCCTTTTTTATTTGGCGTGAATTCAACATAATCTTCTTGTGTCTTTAAATATTTTGCAACACCAAATTCAGGAATTGTAAATGATCTAAGACAACCGACAACACTTTCATCAAGATAAATTCTAACAGGAATTCCTTCTTTTACAGTTATGGTATTCGGATAATAATTAAAACCTTTCATTCCTATCACAACTTTTTGGAATTCCCCACTTTCATCATTGTAATCATCTTTACTCACTTCAGAATTTCCCAACATAAAATAACCTGAGACTGAGACTAAAAAGATTACTCCAATAATATAAAACATTATTTTTCCAGTTTTCATTGAAATAAAACGCTCCTTGGTCCAAAAACCATGAACCATACTGTAATAGTTGTAAGCAATACACTCCAGAATATTGTAAAGAAATCATTTTCTCTTCTCTTATCTTTTATTTCTCTTGTTTCCTTATAAATCATGTAATTCAATCCGGATAAAGTTAATACTGAAATAAAAAACACAATTACAGCCATGTACTTTAAATTATCATTCAATAACATCAAGGCAGTCATTCCCCCCATTAAGCCACCCATAAAACCAGCCAATACCCCTTCAATAATTCCCATAATTCCGCAACACTTTCCGTTTGATATGCCAAAAAACATTCCAACTGACATACCAAAAACACTGCCCCAAAACATTCCATTAGTAGAACCGACGTAAAATCCCCCAAGAAACCCAGAAATCATACCAATAGTCATCCCAATAATCATCCCCGACATGCACGCAAATTCTCCGTATATTCTAATATGCTTTATAGAGGGAATTATAAAAGCGTAGCTTAAAATGGCAAAAAACAAAAAAAACCCGTAATTTGGGATAAAATCTATTATATTCTTTAATATTAAAAAATAAAAAAACGCCAAAATAATAAATGAGCTTAACAGGGAAACAAAAATAGCCCTGACTAAATTCTCCTCCTCACTTACATAGCTTGAAAATTTTTTAAACGACATAAAATAAAATAAGAAGATTACTATAAAAACACTTTTGTGAAACTAGTTTCAGTTCCAAAAGATTATTAAAACAAAGAAATTCAGTTAATTTATGGAAAACAAAAATGTTGGATATTTAATTTTAAGTATCTCCATATTAATTATATTTATAATATTTTTATTCAATAACGCGATGAAAGAGATAATAATCCAAGGATGCCCTCTAACAGAGGAGCACGGAATTGGAGTTTGTCCAGCTTATGGAACAATAAATCAACAAACTTACCTTTCCTTAGGAATTGCTGGGTTACTTATAGTCCTTGGACTGTTCTTGATATTTTCCAAGCCAGCTGAAAGAATAATAATTAAAAAAATAGGAAATAAAAAAATTAAAATTGACACTTCAGAATTAAAGAATGAAGAAAAAAAAGTTTTGGAGTTGATAAAAGATAACAAAGCAATATTTCAAGCAGAACTTATTGAAAAGAGTGGTTTTGGCAAAGCGAAAATGACAAGAATTATAGACAGATTAGAAGGAAGAGGTTTTGTTGAGCGTAAAAGAAGAGGCATGACCAATATTGTTGTACTAAAAGAATAAATTACCTCCCAAAAAATATCAAGCTACCCTCAATTATTGCCGCGATGATTAAAAGAGGTAAAACAACAAGGAAAAAAACTTTGCAGGAATTAATAAAATAATATTTTAGTGATTTATATTTATTTTTTTGAAACAAGAAAGTTCCTAACTTTATTCCCAATCCAGCAGATATAAAAATTGCAGGTAATTCAAAAATTCCGTGAGGTAAAAGTCTCAAGATGCTGAAAGCACCATCGGCTTCAATACTAATCAAAGAAACAAAACCAACAACATATCCATTTAATATAAGAACAAAAATTGGGAATATGCCAAGAAAAATTCCTAAAACCATTGCAAAAAAAGAGCTTTGAATATTATTCAGGAATACAAATTCAATAAGCTCTATTTGAGACATATCTTTAGTTCTTTCAAGTATTTCTTCTACAAAATCTATTATAAAACTGAGAATATAATCAGAAGGCTGGACTAAAAATCCTAAGAGATAAAAAAACGAAAAGACGATTATGGAAAGATAAATAAAATTTTTTGATTCCTTGATATATCCAAAACTATCAGCGTAATTTTGGGCTAAAAAATTCTTGTGTTTTTTGTTTTTTTTCATCTGAAATAAGTACTAAGCATTTTAGTTTTCCTTGGAAATTTTTGCCTTAAGTACAATCCGTAAATTATTCCTGCAATCAATCCTCCAAGATGTGCAGTGTTTCCTATTAAAATTCTTTCCGCACCAAACGCCATTGGTGCGGCAGAAATTAACCATAAAACAATCAACATTCCTGGAGCAGCATATTTCATTTTTATAGGGGTGGGAATAAACATTATATAAATCGGCAAATTAGGAGTCAAGAGCATTAAAAGACCTATAACACCAAACAAAGCACCACTAGCTCCAACAGCTGCAATATCCGGGGCTGTGGGAAACAAAAATTCTGACAAAACAAAAAATCCGCCTGCAAGCAAACCTGCAAGAAGATAAAACCACAGATATCTTTTCGCCCCCAAAATCTTTTCAGTCAAGCTTCCGACAAAAAACAATGAAAACATATTAACAAACAAATGCAAAAATCCCCCGTGCATGAACATACTTGTTAAAAATGTCCACAAATATTGGCCTTGAAAAATTGCTGTAGGCTTCAATGCTACATAATCCATGTTCATTACTCCAAAACTAATCAAAGTCAATGCCAAAACAAAAAAGACCACATTAACTAAGATTAAAACAGCATTGACACTCAATCCAGAAAAAAGACTTTTTTTTCTATGAATTTTATAAACAGGCATTTTATCTTTTCTTTTTGATTTTCTTTTTTATTTTTTTAGGTGACTTTTTTTTGGTAATTTTCTTTTTTGGCCTCTTTGCTTTTTTCACCTTAAATACCTTTTTCGCCTTTTTTGGCTTTGCTTTTATTGGCAACTTTATTTTTTTCTTGGAAAATTGTTTTTCTTTCTCAATTTCTGATTCTATTAAAGACAACTTCTTTTTATATCTGTCAAAATTCTTTTTCAGCTCTTTTATAAATTTAGTATTATCTTTTATCACAAAAACACTTCCACACTCAGGACAAGTAAAATTATTAAGAAGCGCGTTTTCCTCGTTGAATTCAATACCACATTTTTCGCATACATAATATATCTTATTCTCCCGATTTTCTATTTGGTGGCTTATTTGAGAAATCTTATTTTTGTAATTTTCCCTTAACAATTCAAGCGACTTGAGATTTTCAATTTTCCAGAAGTAAATATACCATCCCTTTCTCCTGTCTTTTTTCCTCATTGAAGAAACAATCCCTTCATCAGAAAGTTTGTATAAGATATTCCTAGTCTGATTTATAGTCAGATTCATTTTCTTCGCGATTAAGAACTCATTTACATGCTTATTTCCGACAAGAAGATCCACTATATTTTCAGCTGGTTTTCCAGCAACGAGGGTTACAATCTCTTTAAGAAAATCCTTAAGCATTTTATCTTTTGTTAAATAATTTATACAAAATCTTTAATTTTAGTTTTAACATTATTATCTCAAAAATAATTTAAATATATACCTTTCGGTTCTATAAATGAAACAGTTACGGAATTTCCAATTTCAATTTCGGTTTCTGTCTTAGCAAAAACACATGGAAAAAACTAAATTTTTCTGCCACAAAAATAAAAGTTTTTAAACTTATTTTCCATTATATATATTAAAATATAGATTTAAAAGTATATAAAATGAGTTGGTTCACAAAAGAGAAAAAAGAAAATAAAGATTCAGAACTTCCGAAACTTCCAGAACCTCCAAAGCTTCCTGAACTCCCAGATTTGGAGGAGAATTTCTCGGAAAAACAAAATCTTCCAAAACTTCCGTCTTATCCAAAAAATTCTTTCGGAGAAAAATTCTCTAAGAGTGCTATAAAAGACGCAATATCTGGGGGAAAAGAAGGTGACAAATGGGGTTTTGAAGCAGATGAATCATTTAACGATGAAATGATGATGCAAAAACCCCAGCAAAATAAAACACTTAGGGAAATTCCATTCAAACAAAATTTTCAAAATAAAAGAATAAATCCAATCATTGAAAACAGAAGAAGGGAAATAGATATTGAATTTCCAGCACAAAAGAAAGCTATTGAAGTGGAGCCTATTTTTGTGAGATTAGATAAGTTCCAAGAAAGTTTGGAAATTTTTGAAGAGGCGAGAAGGAATATTGCTGAAATTGAATCCCTTCTCAGGGACATTAAAAAGAAAAAGAATGAAGAAGAAATGGAACTTCAGGAATGGGAAAGAGAAATCCAGAACATAAAAAATCAATTAGAAAAAGTGGACAAAAACATATTCTCAAAAGTAAGATGAAAAAAAATCCGGAAAGCTCAAGCGTAATACATTTGAGATTAGAATACGATGACGCAGTTGATTCTGTGAAGGATATCTTGGAAATAGAAAAAAGCCTTATGATTCTGGCAAAAAAAATAAAAGACTATTTGTACGTGAGAAAAGATGAATTGAAAATAAAATCCTCTTTAAGCAGAAAGTCTAAAGAAACAAAGTCAATAATGAAAAGAATGATTGATAATTTTCCACAGGTCAAAACTCCAAAAGTATTTGGAAAAAAATCCTTTGATTTTGACAAAATAGAAGGAAGGAGCAAAATTGACAGTAGTATAGAAAGGCAGATTTATGAAATTCAGGAAAAGCTTAATTCTTTAGAAAGACGACAAAGATACTAAACAAATATTTATATATATCACACAAAACTTTATTTTATGATAAAGATAGAATTAAATCCGAGACAAATTGGAATATGGTTTCCAGGAGGTCTAAAATTACATAAAGAACCTTTAGAATTAGTAATCAAAAGGGAAGGTTGGAAAAATATACCTCGCGTTCCGATTTTCAGACTTCCAGAAGAATACAACCACACATATGTTTTGATTGATGGGCATTCACGGCATGATACTGCAACAAAAATAGATACCTTGTTACCATGTAATCTTTATGAACGTAGGGAAAAGATAGATTTTGAAAGAGATAATTTAGCACATTTCAGTTACAAAAACCAATTTTCTCGGGAAGGATTTTATGAGAAAATTCTAAAATTATATATAATATATGAAGAAAACTTTAGGGTTGAGACAAATCTTTAAAAAAAGCTAAGTTTTAATTTAAGTATGATAAATCGCAAAGAACTCATAGAAAAATATCTGAAATTTTTCGAATCGAAAAAGCATAAAGTTATTCCTTCTGCTTCATTGATTCCTGAAAACGACCCAACTGTTTTATTCACGACAGCAGGAATGCATCCTTTAGTCCCATATCTTCTCGGAGAGAAACATCCCCTTGGAAAACGTCTTGTTAATGTCCAAAAATGCATAAGGACAACAGACATTAATGAAGTTGGAGATGAAACACACCACACATTTTTTGAGATGTTGGGGAATTGGAGTTTGGGAGATTATTGGAAAGAAGATGCAATAAAATACACTTTTGATTTTCACACAAAAATTCTGAAAATTCCTTTGGAAAAATATGCTGTAAGTTGTTTTGCAGGAGATGAAGATGCTCCAAAAGATGATGAATCTGCAAAAATTTGGGAATCACTCGGAATTTCTAAAGGCAGAATAAAATTTCTCCCAAAAAAAGATAATTGGTGGGGGCCTGCAGGAAACGCAGGGCCTTGCGGTCCTGACACAGAACAATTTTACTGGACTTCAAAAGCAAAACCACCAAAAGATTTCAATCCTGAAGATAAAAGGTGGGTTGAAATTGCAAATGATGTTTTAATGCAGTACACCAAAGATGAGAAAGGAAATTATAATGAAGCAAAACAAAAAAATGTTGACTTCGGCGGTGGTGTTGAAAGGACTCTCGCAGTGTTAAATGGATTGGATGACAACTATTTGACAGAAGTCTGGAAGCCGATAATAAATGAAATTGAAAAACTTTCAAAAAAAGATTATACAAAGCATAAAGAAAAAATGAGAATTATTGCTGACCACATAAAAGCAAGTGTTTTTATAATTGCTGATGGAATTCAGCCAAGCAATACAGGACAAGGGTATGTTCTCAGGCGTTTAATTAGAAGATGTGTAAGGCTTGGAAAATTTTTAGCTCTAAAAAACTTCGCTTACAAAGTCGCTGAACCGGTTTTTGAAATATATAATGATTATAAAGAACTAAAGAAAAATAAGAATAAGATATTAGAAACGCTAAAATTAGAAGAAGAAAAATTCAACGAAACTATTGAAAAAGGAATAAAAATTTTTGAAAAGTTGACAAAAAACAAAAAAGAATTATCTGGGAAAGAAGCTTTTTTGTTGTATCAATCTTATGGTTTTCCTATAGAACTGATTGAAGAAGAAGTAAAAAATAGAAAAATAAAAATTGACAAAAAAGATTTTTTTGAAGAGCTCAAAAAACACCAAGAACTTTCGCGAACAGCGACAAAAGGAAAATTCGTAGCGGGCTTATCTGATAATTCAAAGCAAAGCACAAAATATCACACTGCGACGCATATGCTTCACAAAGCACTGAAATTAATTCTTGGTTCAGAGGTTCAGCAGATGGGAAGCAACATAACTCCTGAAAGGCTTAGATTTGATTTTAATTTTCCAAGAAAATTAACAGACGAGGAAATAAAAAAAATTGGAGATTTAGTAAACAGGGAGATAAAAAAGAATCATAAGGTAACTTACAAAGAAATGCCTTACAAAGAGGCAATTAAAACAGGGGCTTTGTCTTACTTCAGAGAGAAATACCCTGAAATTGTGAAAGTTTATTCAGTTGGGGATTTTTCAAAAGAAATTTGCACAGGACCGCATGTCAAAAATACTTCTGAATTAGGAAAATTCAAGATAACAAAAGAAGAATCTTCATCAGCAGGAGTTAGAAGAATTAAAGCTGTTTTGGGATGAAACCTTAATCACTTCAATAAATATTTTAACCTCTCTTCTGAGAAAATTAAAAATTCTTTACGTTTTTTAATATCTGGTTTTGAAACATTATTAACTCTTGTATAAAATCCGTTAGAGATTTCATCAATTAAACTTGCACTTTCCAAGAGCTTTAACCTAATACTTTTTCTGCTTTTTCCTTCTAATTTAAAATTCCATGCCTGATTGTATAAATCAAACAATCTATCTATGGTTTCCGGAAAAAGGTTATTTTCCATGTAATTATCCCTAAAAAAAGACATTGATGATGTAAAAAAATAAGACCTTCCCTCTTTAGTAATTTCTCCGTTGCGTTCAACTTGAATAGGTCCATTTGGACCACTTATCCATCCATTTCCGTCACCATCAACTACTCCCATTTTAAAACACAATCATTTTTATTTATAAAGCTATATATAATCAATCACTACAAATTATACACGCCGTCCAAACCGTATTTTTCTCTGAGATTGTTGTATTTCCACTCATCATAAAAATTCAATTTTCCGGTTGCCATTCTTTTTCTTATCCCTTCAAGTTCTTTTGAATCTTCATATTCATACAAATCTTCTTTCAAAAACAAACCTGAAGAAATCAAAAGAATATCTGGCTGTGAACTCAAAATAACGCCGTTGTCATAAACCAAAGTGTTATCTGTTATTATAGACGGTCCAGAAGTTTCCACAAAACAATATCCAGAACTATGCCATGTTTCTTGAGAGGCACATTTTATTCCAACAGATTCGTGATTTTCCTGCTGGTTGTAAAATATAACAACTTCAAAACCTAACTCCTTTAGCAAAAACGCCAAAAGCTCTGATTTTTCGCCACAGCTTCCTTCCGAACCATAAAACACTTCATATGGGTATCTTGAATAATCAAGTTGGTTATTTCCAAATTGTACTTTTTTGTCTGAGATTCCCCAAGGAATATTTTGCACAACGCTAATGGCAATTCTCACTTGGTCGTCTTTGTCATTTGCAAGATTTTGGATTTGCTTCACTATAGGCAAAAGCAAATGCCTCTGCTCCTCTTCATTTATTTTTTTTAATTTGAAATCTTCCCTAAAAGGAATCTCTCCATCTTCGTATGTAATGCTCCTAGAAAGTTCTGAAAAATACCTTTCCGCGTCGTCGTAAGCAACAAGATTAAAGCTTTTTTCTTCACCTCTCAAAACATAATTCAAAGTGGCTGTTCTTGGATTCTGATTCAATTCAGAAATACACCCATCATTTGACTTTACCAATCCTTCAGGACATCCACATACAGATGATTTTTCTACAAGTTTTCCGTTAACGCAGTAATACGGCTCATCCAAAGAGCATTTGTCATAAAAGGTCCCATCACCACAAGTCGGAATTGTTTCTTCATCACCAAAAAAATTGTCTGAAAAATAAAAAAATACAAGAATAATTGAGATTACAGCTACAAAAACAAAGAAAATAATCAGCTCTTTTCCATAACCCATAACTAATATGATGAAATGTATTATAAAAAATTAACCCTATTCAAGATAGATTCCCGGTTTTCCTGGTTTTGCTTTAGATGATTTGTTCTCAGGGTCGTGTTTGCTTTTATCGTTAACTACAAAAATCTTAGCACTAAGCCCTGTCCTTTTTTCAATTTCAGTTAAATTATCTACATAAATATTAAATTCATTTGGTACCGAATACAAATATATTTTATTAACGTTTTTGCCTTTATCTTTGATAATTTTAACAACATTATTTATGTCTTCTATAGTTTTCTCAATAATTTCCTCTTCTTTTTCAAATTTTTCATTTATTTTACTTTCATCAACTTCAGGCCATTTTTCAAGGGAAATAAATTTCTTGTTTCCAAGCCTTTCCCAGAGTTCTTCTGCAATATGTGGAGCAAATGGAGAAATTAATTTAATATAAATTTCTAACTCTTTCTTCCCAACTTTTTTACCTTGTAAATAATCAAGCAAATTTCTAATCTTTATAATAGCCAAATTGTACTTTAAATTTTCTATATCTGCAGATACCTCTTTTACTGTTTTATTAATTTTGCTTTGAACTTTTTCATCAGATTTCTCAAATTTCGGTTTGAAGAAATAACCTAATAATTTATTAACGAACTTATAACTTCCATCAATTCCATTTTCGCTCCAAATAAAATCTTTATCAGGACTACCTGTACTAACCAAAAAAAATCTTAAGATATCTGCCCCATATTTATTAATAACAATTGTTGGGTCTACAATATTGCCCCTGCTTTTAGACATAACAAATTTGTCTTCTCCGTGAACCATTCCTTGATTAAACAATTTTGTAAAAGGCTCATCAAAATCTAAAAGTTTTATATCTCTCAAAAATTTCGTGAAAAATCTTGCATAAATCAGGTGCATACACGCATGCTCTGCCCCTCCTGTATAAAAATTAACAGGCATCCAATATTTGATTTTCTTCTTGTCAAAAATTTCTTTTTTGTTTTTTGAATCACAAAACCTTAGGTAATACCACGAAGAATCAAAAAAAGTGTCCATAGTATCTGTTTCTCTTCGTGCCTTGCCTTTGCATTTTGGACATTTAATCTCAAAGAATTTTTTGTTTGTTTCCAGGGGATTTCCTTTTCCAAACTTTACTTTTTCAGGCAATTTAACAGGTAAATCTTTTTCTTTAACACCTTGAATTCCGCATTTATTGCAATAAATTATTGGAATAGGAGTTCCCCAGTAACGCTGACGAGAAACAAGCCAATCACGGAATTTGTATTGTATGACTCTTCTCCCAAGTTTTTTGAATTCAAGTGTTTTAGTAATATGCTCTTTTGATTCATCACTTGTCAAGCCGTTGAAATCACTAGAATTTATTAGCTTACCAAAACCAACGTAAGCTTCTTTTTTAACGTTTCCTCCAGAAATAACTTCTTTGATAGGCAACTTGTATTTCTTAGCAAAATCAAAGTCTCTTTGGTCATGCGCAGGAACAGCCATAACCATGCCAAAACCATAATCAGCAACGACAAAATTTCCTGCATAAACTGGGATTTTTTCCTTTGTTATAGGATGTAAAGCATAAGAACCTGTAAAAACTCCTTCCTTCTCCAAAACATCAATGTCTTTTTCTCTAGTTGATTTTATTTTTTCCAAGAACTTTTCAACTTCATTTTTTTGTTCTTTCGTAACCAAGTCCATTAATTTAGAATGTTGCGCACTTACAACCATGAATGTAATTCCAAATAAAGTATCTGGACGAGTCGTGAAAATTTTCCATTTCTCTTTATTTATTTCAAACTCAATCTCAACTCCTTGACTCTTTCCAATCCAGTTTTTTTGCATGATTTTTATTCTCTCAGGCCAATCCAATGAGTCAACCTTGTTCAGGAGTTCCTCTGAATATTTTGTTGTTTTTATGAACCACTGCTCAAGATTTTTTATTACAACATCTGTATCTTGATGACGCCAACACTTGCCATTATGCACCTGCTCGTTTGCTAGAACAGTATCACATTTTGGGCAGAAATTTACAGGCGCCTTTTTTCTATACACCAAACCGCGTTCAAACATTTTCAAAAAAATCCATTGGTTCCACTTGTAATATTCTGGATCATGGCTCATAAGCATTCTTTTCCAGTCGTAGCTTAATCCAAGCATCTTCATCTGCTTTATGTAGTTTTTAATTGCCTTATCAGTAAATATTTTTGGATGAGACTTATTTTTTATTGCTGCATTTTCTGCTGGCAATCCAAATGAATCAAAGCCCGTTGGATGCAAAACATTTAATCCACGCATCCTCTTGAATCTTGCAAGAATATCCCCAATAGTATAGTTAAATGCATGACCCATATGCAATCCAGAGGCAGATGGATAAGGGTACATCTCTAGAACATAAAATTTTCCCTTTTTTCCATCTTCCTTAACTTCAAAAATCTTTTTACTTTCCCACTTTCGCTGCCACTTCGCTTCAAGTTTCTTAAAATTATAAGACATAGTATAAAGAATTGATAGATTATTTAAATTAGTTTTGTTTTGGATTCATTCAATTTTAATTTATTGGCAATTCCAATTATGTCTTCCTTAGAAACTATGTTTTTATCGACCAGACCTTTAATAGAGCTTGTTATTTTCACAATATCTTCATCGCAAAAATTATAACCTGACTTAGACAAAAACTCTGAAACAGCCCTTTTTCCGGAATGCCTTCCTATAACAATACTCTCCCCAACCCAACCAACATCCTTAGGATTTATTATCTCATAAATCAAACGATTTTTTATGATGCCATCTTGATGAATTCCAGACTCATGCGAAAAAGCATTTTTGCCGACTATCGCTTTATTTGGTTGTACAACCATTCCGGCAATGTCACTTACCATCCTTGATGTTTCAAAAATTTTTGATATATCAATACAGGTCTCAACATTAAAATAGCTCTTTCTTGTTATTAAATTCATAACAATCTCTTCCAATGAAGCATTTCCTGCCCTTTCTCCTATACCATTAATTGTGCATTCAACTTGCGTTACTCCTGCTTTAATCGCTGCAAGAGAATTAGCCACTGCATTTCCCAAATCATTATGGCAATGGCAACTTATCGTAACTTTATTCTTTGAAATTATATCTCCAAGATTATCAAAGATGTATTTTATTGTATCTTTAAATTCATCTGGTTGAGAATATCCCACAGTATCAGGAATATTTATTGTCGTTGCACCAAATTCTATTGCGACGCGAATTATCTTGCACATAAAGTCTCGCTCTGTTCTTGATGCATCTTCTAAAGAAAATTCAACATCATTACAAAGTGATTTAGCATAAGCAACCATTTCTCGAACTAATTCAATTACCTCTTGAGGTGACCTCTTAAGTTTCTCATCCATGTGAATTTTGCTCGTTGCAATAAATGTGTGAATCCTTGGCTTTTTAGAATATTTAATAGCTTCCCAACAAATATCAATATCTTCTTTAACTGCTCGAGCTAATCCACAAATAATAGGTCCTTTTATCTCTTTCGCAATTTGTTTTACTGCTTCAAAATCTTCCTCAGAACTAACTGGGAATCCTGCTTCAATTATATCAACACCAAGTTTTTCAAGCTGCTTCGCTATTTTTAATTTTTCATCTTTAGAAAGATTGACTCCAGGACTTTGTTCTCCATCCCTTAATGTTGTATCAAAAATTTTAATGTATGTCATAGAAACCTTTAGTAGTTTAAAATGTATCAAGACCAATCAATGATTGATCTTATAGTAACAGAAGCAAAGCTAGAGAATTTTCTCCAGAAATAATTTTTCTTCTAGCTTCCATAAAATATTAAAGAAATGCATATTTTTAAATATTCCTCTTCTTTTTTAAAATTATGGAAAAGATCCAATCATACCTTCTCAGAGAAGTAATCTCAAGCAACTCATCAGAAGCATATAGTTTATGGAAAAAAAGCCACCTTGGAGAGAATAAAGATGGTAAAATAAGATATTCATTCCCAGAAGCATTATTTCTAGTTGAAAAAAATAAAATGTCGGTTTTTTCAGGAAATAGAGAAATTTCAGAAAAAGATTTGATGAGAAAACTGCAAAAATATGATAAGAAAATTCAGGTTAAATATTCTGTATTTAGGGATTTAAGAAATAAAGGTTATATTGTAAAAACAGCGTTGAAATTCGGCGCTGAATTCCGCGTCTATGAAAAAGGGAAAAAACCCGGAGAAGAACACGCGAAATGGATTGTCTTTACAGACTACGAATCAAATAAAACATCATGGCACGAGTTTTCTGCAAAGAGTCGTGTGGCACACAGCACGAAAAAAAACCTTCTTTTAGCAATTGTCGACGATGAAGGCGACATAACTTATTACGAAGTCAGGTGGCTGAAGCCATAAATCACAAGAAAATTTATAACCTTTACCTGCGTATTTAGTCTATGCCTGCTCAGAACACTTCTGAATTAAAAGAAAAAATCATTGGAATTTTTAGAATGAAAGGGCCGCGTCTTCCAGTTCACATTGCAAAAGAAACTGGTATGAATATTCTCTTCTCTTCTGCATTTCTTTCTGAACTTGTAGACGAAAAAAGAATAAAAGTCAGTAATATGAAAGTTGGGAGTTCTCCCCTTTATTTTATTCCAGGGCAAGAATTCATGCTAGAAAGATTTTCAGAATATCTAAAAAGCAAAGAAAGAGAAGCATTCATTCTGCTAAAAGAAAAAAAATTTCTCAAAGATTCTGAACAAGAACCTGCTATAAGAGTTGCTCTGCGTTCATTGAAAGACTTTGCGGTTCCTTTCAAATATCCTAACGAGTCAGGAGATATTTACTGGAGATACTTCACTGTAAGCATTTCTACTTTTGAAATAAAAAAAGAACCAATAAACGAAAAACCAATGATATCTGAAGAAGAAATCTCTAAACCAAAAAAACCATTAATACAAATTAGAGAAAAAACCAAAACACTAGAAATATTTGACAAAAAAACCTCTGTAGTTTCTGAACCAAAAGCAAAAACAGAAAAAAAAATAAAAGAAAAGACTCTGAAAAAGAAAACTACCTCAAAAAAAAGCAAGCAAAATGATAAGTTTCTTGAGAAAATTAAAGACTTTCTTTCTAAATCGGCAATTGAAATTACTAGTATTGAAGGACTTGGGAAAGATGAAATTGTTCTTAAGGTTAAAAATAATGGTGAAGAACAATTGCTTATGGCTTTTAACAAAAAGAAAATCACTGAAAAAGAAATAATAAAAGCAGCAAAAAAAGCCGCTGAATTGAACTTAAAATACTCAATTTTGTCAATGAGTGAATTGCCTAAAAAAGTATCTGATTTAATCTACGCACTCAAAGATATAAAAACCGTGGAAAAAGTTGAGTAGGCTATCAAAACTCTTAAAAACCCCCAACTTTTATGATAATCATGGGAAAGATAAAATCAAAACTCATCAGAAGAACTGCAAATACTCTTTTAAAAAAAGATATAGAATTTACCGAGAATTTTGAAGATAACAAAAGAATGCTTGGAAATGATACAATGCCAAGCAAAAAACTCAGGAACCAGATAGCAGGACTTTTGGGTAAGATAAAAAAGCAGGAAATGGTAAAAGCAGAAGCATTAAAAAAGTAAACATCAAAATATTACTTAGTAATGGTAGAAGAAAAGAAAGACGATAATGTAATTTTTATTGGCATAAAACCATTTATGAATTACGTAACAAGTGTTGTAATGCAGTTCACAACCAAAAACAAAAAAGAAGTAGTTGTTAAAGCCAGGGGGAAATTCATAAATCGCGCCGTGGATGTTTCAGAAGTTGTAAGAAAAAAATTCCTAAAAGATAGAAACATAGAAGTTAAAGATGTTAAAATTGACAGCGAAGAAATGGAAAACAAAGAAGGTAAAAAAATTAATGTATCAACAATAGAGATAACACTTGTAAAAAAGGAATCATCTTCTTCCAGCTAATTTTCTTTTGATGAATACGATATCATTTCGCATTTGCTTAATCATTTTATTTTGTTTTCTAAGCATAAAAAATCTGATTATTAAAAAGACCAGATAAATCACAACCAAGCCACCAACAGCACCGATGAGTAATTCTATCTTTGAAACAAGCTCTATTGGAAGGACTTCAGCAACTTCCTTAAGGTTTTCTTCAATAGCCATTTTACTAAGACTTTTAAATGAATCTTATTTAATAAATTTGTCTCTGTAGCTCAGCGGTAGAGCGCCGCTCTCATGAGCTGGGTATGTTCAATAAATCATGTTGAACTTGTTCAACTGGGTGAGGCGGAGGTCGGGAGGTCAGCACTCCCCAGAGACATTTCTCTAGCAGAAAAATTCACGCAATCATATTCAAGCCATCACCTTTTTTTCTTGGTATAATGTGAAAATGGAAGTGATTCACAACTTGTCCTGCAGCGGCAAAATTGTTGCTTATAACATTAAACCCCTCTGCATTGTTTGCATCAATAACTTTTAAAGCTGTATTTTTCAAGCAATCCAAAAACTCATCCCCTAAACTATCATGCAAATCTAAACTTGTCTTAAAGTGTTTTTTCGATATAACCAAACTATGCCCGGGAGCAACAGGACTTCTATCAAAAATGGAGAAAAAATTATCATTTTCATAGATTTTATTACTTTTTATTTCGCCGGTTGCAATTTTGCAAAAAACACAATCTATCATTTGAATATTTCATCTTCAGAATTTATCAATTTATCCATAGTTTCTTTTAGTTTTGAAATCTTAACTCTGATTTGTTTTGTTGTGTTTCTGTCTCTTATAGTCACATCTTGATTTTTTATAGAATCGCCATCAATTGTTATGCAGTAAGGAGTTCCTATCTCATCATTTCTTGCATACCTCCTCCCTATACTCCCGCCAGAATCATAGGCAACATTAAATTCATTTTTTAGTTCAGAAAAAACTTCTCCAGCGATTTTTTCAAATTCTGGTTTTTTGACTAAAGGGAAAATTGCTGCTTTTATTGGGGCAAGTATTTGAGGGAATGTAAACATACTTCCTTCTTTTCCAACAGAATAGAAAATATCTAACATAGTCCATATATTCCTATCAACTCCGAAACTTAATTCTAAAACATGCGGTAAAAACTTTTTCTTTGATTCCTCGTCAAAAACTTCCAGATTTTTACCTGAGATTTTTCCGTGCCCTGATAAATCATGATTTGTTCTGTAATGGACTCCTGCAACTTCCTTGAAACCACTTAAAGTATCTAAATTAATTTCAACATCAAAATGAATTTTATTGTAAAAAGCTCTTTCTTTTTCACCCAATTCCCTGAACCTGAACTTTTCTTTTGGTATTCTCAAAACATTAAAATAAAATTCCTGGACTTTAAAAGTATGATACAAATAAAATTTAGGAATTTTATTTTTTTCATTCAATTCCAAACAGGAAATTTCTTCAATATCTTCCTTACCAAAAAATTTGATCCTTAATTTTTTATTCTTCACTTCATTCCATTTCTCATGCTCATTAATTTTCTCGGGGTTGAAAAAAATCTGTAGCTCTGCTTGGCTGAATTCCCTGAGCCTAAAGAACATTTGCCTTGGTGATATCTCATTTCTGTAAGCTTTGTCAATAATTGCTAATCCAAGAGGTAATTTATTTCTTGTCGCCTTGAATTCTTCTAGAAAAGTTATGTATGCTCCTTGCGCTGTCTCAGGGCTTAGATAAGAAACTTCGTTATTAAAGCCAACATTAACTGAGAACATCATGTTAAATTGTTTAACTTTTGAAAAGTCTACAGAACCACATTTAGGACATTTTAGTTTAAGGTTTCTAATTTCATTATCCATTTCTTCAATTGATAACAATTCTGGATTTTTCACACCATTATCTTCAAGAAACTGGTCAGCTCTGAATCTAAAGTGACATTTCTTGCATTCAGACATAGGGTCATTAAAGTTTTCTATATGTCCAGAAGCTTTGAAAACTTCTTCAGGAAGAATATTGTTACTCTGAATTTCATAAAAATTCTCGTCTATTGAAAGAATATTTTTTCTCCACAAATCTTCCCAATTATTTTTTAACAATTTTCCTAAATGTCCGTAAGTGTAAAATCCTGCCTTTCCGCTGTAAATATTAGCAGTCTGAAAGAAAAAACCTTTTGTTGATGCAATTTTGTTTATTTCATCAATTTTTTTCCCGACTTCAATTTTATTTTCCATTTTTTCTGCTTGAATTTCCTTTCCTTCATTTTTCATACTTTTTATTTCTTGCTTTTTTAATATATTGAGAATGTCTTTTACCTTTTTTTCTGCATCTTTTTTTGTTTTTCCCAAATAGGCAAGTGTTTTTGTCTTAACCTTTCCATTAACCCTTTTGTTTTCGTTTAAGTAGAAATATTCCTTATTACCAATCTTCTTCTTTACAATAAATGACATTTTATTTTAGTTTTTGAAAGGTGGGTGGATAAATTCAGTGTTTTGAGATAAAATAAACCAACCCCATTTTACCCACTACAAAGATATATTTAAATCTTTTCGTAGGCACTACAAGAATTTTAAGATTTCCGGAATTTTTCCCACATTGTCTTCATCAGTAAAATGCCCTTGCTTCTTTTTGATAATTATTTTAGCGCCAAGAAAATCCTTAAATTTCTCAGCTTCATCTAAATGGACATAAGGATCATTGTCTGAAAATATAGCTAAAAAATTATCGCAATGATCTAGAACTCTCTCAAAATCTATTAGGGTATTTTCCCAAGGATGTGCAATCTTTAATTCCTCAGATCCAAGGTTCATCAATTTAAACCAACCTGCAACAAAAACACAGCCACCAATTCTTTTATGTTTGTGAAGTTTTTCTAAAAATCTCATTATTGTCTGACATCCGATGCTGTGTCCAATAAAATAAGTTTCTTCATCAATCTCTTCTGGAGAAATATTTTCCTTCAAAAATCCAACCCAATTTTCAATCTTTGGGTTTTCTGTATCGGGCATGTCGAATGCTTTTACTTTAAAACCTTTTTTCTCTAATTCTGATTTTAGCCAGTCAAACCATCCTCCTTCAGATGAACCTCCCCAACCGTGTATCAAATATATTTTTTTCATTTTCATTTTTTCAATTTGAAAGCGGAGGGTGGGACTCGAACCCACGAAAAACCGGGCTGCAACCGGTTGCAGTAGCCACTGTGCCACCTCCGCGTAAAACTAAGAAATAGAAATCATATTTAAAAGTATTTACAAACCCAAACAAGAATTAATTGATTCTTCAACACCTTCAATCAACTGTGACTCAGAAGAATAAAAAAACAGAGAATCAGACACTCTTCTAATTGATTCAGATGGGGTTTTCCCTTTTTGTGATAATAAATAAATAGGTATATCAAAATTGTCTGCCCAGCCAAGTTCAATACCTTCTCTCGTTGACTCGTATGAAACTTCTGCCAAAACTAAATCTAATCCTCCACTAGACATTAAAAATCTGCTATCAAAAAGCATATTGCCTTTTTCAAAAGGAAAAACGAAATTATGTTGGCTATTCAAATAGCTTTGTCTAATTGGCAAATACAGCCTATTTCTGAAGTCAAAACCTTCTGCTCTTGAATGAGTAAAATAAATATTCATAAAATTCACTAAAGAAACGGTTTTATAAATTTAACTAAAAATGCCCTCGACAGGACTTGAACCATGAGGGGCAACTACGTTTCCCCTTACACTAACCCCTTCCTGGCTCTCTTAAACTGATTTAGCAGTTCAAATCCTAAATGCCCTCGACAGGACTTGAACCTGCGACCTACTGCTTTCTTTCCGTGTTTCGCGATGCGTATGCGTAATCGCTAGAAGGCAGTCGCTCTATCCAGGCTGAGCTACGAGGGCACTCATTACCAACGTAGCGACTTAATCGGTTTAAACGAATTCAAACCGGAAAGTGCGCGAGAAAACTTCGTGTTCTCGCTGAGCTACGAGGGCTTACAAAAAACAAGAAGAAATTGTATTTAAAATGTTTCCTGTTAAATCACTTCAGTTCAACAACATCAAAATCTTTAGCCATTGTTGTGTTTTTGAAAACTTTTTTCGCATCGTCCAAAAGCCTTTGTAAATTTGTTTTATACCTGTCGCTGATGTGGGTTATAATAAGTTTTTTTGAATTTGATTTTTTCGTAATTTCTCCTGCCTGTTTTGCAGTTAAGTGTTTCTTTTTGCTGGCTTCTGAAGTAATCTCTGAATGAAATGTTGCCTCACAAACAAGCAAATCAGAATTTTTTACAAAACCCACAATTTTGTTATTTATTGAAGTATCAAGAACAAATGAAACTTTTTTGTCATCTTCCTTAAAAGTAAAATCTTTGTTTTTGTATTTCTTTCTGTTATGTGTTATGTCTTTACCTTGCTTCAGTTTTTTTAAATTTTCAATTGATATATCTTTAATTTTCTTCAATTTGTTTTTGTCTATCCTTATTTTTCCTTTTTTTATAAAAGAATACGCATTGCAAATAATACTGTGGGTCATTGGTTTTGCTTCAATAACAAAATCATCTGTTTCAAAAACCTTGTTGGAAACTTCTTGAACAACTATCTTGTAATTTAATTGAAATGTGAAAGTTCTTATAATATTTTCTAGATGTTTTTTTATTCCATGTGGTCCGTAAATGTGAAGAATTTTACTATAACCAGTCAAGGAAAGCGTCTGCAAAACTCCTGGCAATCCCAAAACATGGTCGCCATGCCAGTGAGTAATTAAAATCCTCGTGAGTTTGCAGGGATTTATTTTTGCAATTCTGAATTGTCTTTGAGTTCCTTCACCGCAATCAATCAAAATATTTTCAGCACCATAGCTAAGAAGTATTCCTGTATGGTTTCTCTCCGGAGTAGGAATTGCGTAGGAAGTTCCCAAAAAAGTTACTTTTATCATTAAAGAAATAAGCTAAAGAGGTTTTTATTTGTTTTTAGAGATTAATAGTAATTCATCCTTAAAATCTAGATAGCCCTTTTTTTGATATTTCTTTAATTTTAATCTAAAAATATCTAGTTCAGTCCTAGAAGGATTTACGTTAGTGTTATGGATAAACTTATAGAAATTATTCAAATCAAAATATTTCTTATTTGTTAACATGTCTCCAACATACATCCTCATTTTAAATTTCTTAACTTTAACATTAAACCCTATATTTCTATAAAAATTGGTAATGTATTTTGAATAAACAAACTTAGGGTAAACTTGCCTTAACATTATATTATAATGGTCACTTCTTCTAGGAAGTGTTAAAATTAACAGCTTTCCTTTTTCATTAAGTATAGATATTAACTTCTTTAGCTGACTTTTATAATCCTCTTCGTTCGATGACCAGTAGTAGTTAGTATGGGAAGTAAAAATAACATCATATTTTTTCTTGGGCTTAAAACTCGAAAGAGTATCAACAAAATAACCCCCAATATTATTTTCAAAACTTAGGAAAACCTTCGCAGAATTTAAGGCATTTTTATTTGGCTCTACCAAATCACAAACATAATCAAACTCTAATCTATCTAAAATCTGTTTTGTCGTATGACCTTCACCGCAACCTATATCAACTAAATTAAATCTTTTAACTTCCTTATAAAAATTATTCCTTTTTCGAAGAGAATGACGCAGGGGATATAAAGATTATTGTATCTCCCCTAAGAAAAGTCAATCCAATGTTTCGCTTGATTTCGTTGTTTTGCATTTCCTTCGTGTTATCCAAAACAAGATTAATGTGAATGTCAAATGCTACAAGTATTCCGACAAACTGGTTCCCACCTTTAAGATGCACCAACACTTCCTTGTTTTTCGAATTGTTTAGCAAATCCAACGGTCTCTCTATGTTGTTAGCCATGATTTAAACTTGCATAAGTTGTTTATAAAGTTTACTAAAATAAAATTCAACATTGTTTTTGATTTTTACAGAATACGATATAGAAACCTATTTAAATCAAAAAGAGGGTTTTTATATAAAATGAAAAAAGGAAAAAAAATATCTGGCGGAAAATACAACAAAAGGAGAAAGAAAAAGCTTTACGAATCTCCTGGACAAAAAAGGGTTGTTAAACTCGGAGATGAAAAAAGAAAATCAAAAAGAACAAGAAGTGGGAAAAGAAAATTTTTCCTGTTAAAAGCAAAATTCATAAACATAAAGACAAAAAAAGGTGTTAAAAAGTTAGAAATAAAAAAAGTCGTTGAAACTCCGGCAGACAGGTTCCTTGCAAGACAAAATGTTATAACAAAAGGAACAATTGTAGAAACAGACCTTGGAAAAGTCAAGGTCACAAACCGCCCAAGCCAAGAGGGAATTCTTAATGGAATTTTAATTGAATAATCTCAATTGTTAAAAAATCTTCTAATGGAAAGCTTTATAAAGGAATGATTGATATCTATTTATAAATTTTACTCTTATTTTTAATATGGCTACCTTTATAAAAAAATGTCCTGAATGTGGAAGTGTTAATCTAACTTACGACCCTAATCTTGGAGAGGTAATTTGTAATGATTGTGGTTTAGTTGTCGAGGAGAAAATGGTTGACACAGGAATAGACCTTCAAAGCAAGTTCGACAAGGGTGAGAAAAAAGGGCGTGGTGGCGCTCCAATAAGCATGCAAAAATTCGACTCTGGATTAACAACAAACGTTGGAGAAATTTCAGACATTTACAAACTCGAATCAGGACAAACACGTAAATTCTTAAGATTAAAAAAATGGCAAGAAAGAGTTTCAACAAGCATTGAAAGAAATCTCAGACTTGCAATGGCTGAATTAAGAGTTATTGCTTTCTATTTGAATTTACCAAGCGTTGTCAGAGACGAGGCGTCAAGAATTTATCGTTACGTTCTGCAAAGGGGAATGGTTCGTGGAAGAAGCATGGAATCAGTAATAGCAGCATGTTTGTACATCGCGTGTCGTTCTTACAACATCCCAAGAACACTTGACGAAATGGCGACAGCTTCTGACGTCGAGAGAAAAGAAATAGGAAGAACATACAGATTCATAATAAGAAAACTTGGAATAAAAGTCAAGCAGAGCTCTCCAAAAGATTATGTCTCAAGATTCTCTTCTGTTTTGAAGTTAAGCCCAAAAACACAAAACGATGCCTTGAAAATTTTGAAAAAAGCAGAGGAAATAGAATTGACTTCTGGAAGAGGTCCTGCAGGAATTTCTGCAGCAGCACTTTACGTCGCTGCTTTAATGAACAACGAGAAAAAAACACAAAGAGAAGTTGCAGACATTGCAGGAATCACAGAAGTTACAATAAGAAACCGTTACAAAGAACTCATTGAAAAACTCGACTTGGAAGAAAAAATAAAACAAAAAGAGAAAGAGCTTGCAAAAGTTAAGTGATTTTTGTTTTCAATCGCTCACACTAAAGTGCTCGCTTTAATATTTTACTCCGAAGTCGCGAAGATTTTTATTTAGGATATAACTAAAATTCTGTTTTAGGGGTTAATTTTCCTGTTTTGCAATAATCGGTTTTAATTAGTATTAAATTCTGTTGGGTGGGTGGGCCTAAAATTCTAATTAACCCCAATCTTTTTAACTTAGAAAATTTATTCTTTTTCACGCGGAGATGCCAGAGTGGTCAAATGGGCTGGATTTAGGCTCCAGTGGCTTAGTGCCTACGTAGGTTCGAATCCTATTCTCCGCATTTTTCTGTATAAGTGTTCGCTTAACCCTCGCTCAAGTTTAATATAAACTATTAATATAAAATTTTATTTTGATATTAATCATTTTTATGGTAGGAGAGTGTTTTGACTTTGGCAATTTTATGTTTTGGATTTTTATTTAGTAGTTTTAGGGTGGGTGGGTAAGTTCAGTGTTTTTGGGATAGCAATAACAGAGTCAAAATGTGATTATGGTGGGAAATTATGACTAAAATATCAAGCAAAGCGAGAGAATTTTAATTTCAAAGATTCCTTTCATATTCTAAAATATTCGCAACATACTGCAAAACTTCAGGAGGGATATTTTTGCAATTTACCCATTTATCTTCTGCACAATTATCATTAATATTTCCCCTTCCCCAATTGTAAGCAGCAAGCGCAATTTTTTTCACTTCATCAGAATTGCCTTTACTAAAATAATAATTATACAGAAGCGTGTAATAAAGCGTTCCAGCGTAAATATTTTTCTTCGCGTCAGACATTTCTGTTTCAAAGCTATTCAGATTTATAGACACTATCACAGGTTCAACACCATAAACACTGTTTTTCACGTCGGTTACTGCACCCCTACTTACCTGCATTAATCCCCACGAACCCAAATTATCAGTAATACCTGCCGAAGGATTTTGCGCGTTTGACTCCTGCAAGATTATTCCTTTAATCAACTCATCAGGGATATAATACTTCAAAGAAACTTCACTAACAATGGAATCATAACTTTCAAGATTCTTCATCACTAAAACACTATTTAATATATTTTGAACTCTATCTTCAGGTAAAGGTAATGAAACATCTCCTTCAATACATGTTCCACCAAAAATTCCCCCTAAAGCTCCAGGAGTATACAAACAACTATCGCTAATACTTCCACAATCATCTTTATAACATGCATAACCTCCGTCTCCACAGCTTTCACATTTTATTTGTTCAATTTGTTCAATTTCACTAATTTCTATTTCATCCGGCGCTTCTATTAAATCTGTAACTGAAACAGGAGAAACTCCTGGAAAGGGTTTTTTTGCAATTATGTCTTTAACAATCTGTGCATGAGCATCTCCTCTAAAAAGATATAGCTGAGCTTTCTGATTTGATAAAATTGCTCTCTCAATTAAATTCTTTCCAGAAACAATATTATTTATTCTCTGTATAATTTCGCGCGCTTTTATTTGCACTAAACTCATCAAATCTCCGATATCTTTTATTTCCTTGTCAACATTTTCTGTTTCTGCAATTATTTTATCAGAAGCTTCAGCCCTTTCAGTTATTGAATCAAGAGTTTCATCCTCGAGATTCACAACTTTAATAGTATCTTTAACACTCTGTGTATCAATGTAACATTTCACTCTTCCTTCTCCATTGTCACACGTTCCAACTTCCTGCCACCTTCCATCTTTTGTTCCTGTTAATGAATCTGTGTTTTTCCCGGGATTATCTGTCGCACAAACTCTTATAATCCCCCTATTGTAAATTTCAGGATTCAATGCTTCTTCAGCTCCTGCTTGCAAGTTAGGATTAATCAAACCTAAAGCGCTCGGCGTTCCAGCAACACACTCTGTTTCAGTCATTATATCTGTCCTGCTCGCTTCTTCTTCCAAGTATTTATCTTTCAGATAATTCAAAGAGAAATCAGTTGAGACTTGTTTGAAACCACATTCCTCCTGCGCATTAACTCTTACACATAATTCTTTGTATCCTTCCGGAGCAATAAAGTCCCTTGTCTCTGATGCGTAACCTCCTGGAGCAATATACCCTGAAGCAACATTCACCGTCGGATTTGTCTGATAAAATGAAACTCCACTAGGACTTCTCAAATAAATATTGTAATAAACTCCAATATTGTCTATTTGCCCTGTGTTTTCTCCGGCGAAAATATGATAAAACACTTTGTACTGTGATGTTGCTGGAACCGTCGCTGTTGTATAAGTCTGCTCTGAAAACCACGCTGTGAACTGAGGCGGTGACCTTGGTTCAATTAAAGAACTCAAACCAACATCTGTGGGGTAAGTTGCTGAAATAAAATTCCTGCATATTGCGCTTCCAATTTGATTCGTGGATTGAACATTAAATGCCTGGAATGCATTGTTCCCATAATAACTAGTGAAATAATTTGCAGAGTCTTGTGCATTTTGCCACGCACTTTGAATTGCTAAATACTCTCCACCCCCTCTTTTTCCTGAACTTAATGAACCTGTAGTTAAAAATTCAAAAATTTTCGGAACTGCTATCTGAGATATTGGTTGTGCCTGATCCCAGAAAAAGTCGCAAAGATAAATACTATGAATCTCATCACAAATTCCAATTGTCTTTCCTGTATCTAAATTAGTTTGCAAGCAATCCCTGTAGCTTTTCTGAACTGAAATCAAAGAATCAATTCCTGCTTTTATTCCAGTAAGACAAACAGGAACATAAATATTTTCTTCTATATTCGGCAAACATAACAAAGCACTTCCAACAATTCCACTTTGGACAACATCAGCGACGTAATAATTTCCCCCAAGGTTACATCTACTTGAAGGACATACAACAGGGTCGCAAACATTGAATAATAAATTACATTCACTAGGTGACATGAAATCCTGGCATTGAACTTCAGGAACTCCTACTGCCGGCTCGCCAACAGGAACATCCTCTGTACCTATTCTTATAACCCCACTTATTCCCGGCCTATAAGCACTAGCTACACTATTTATTGCTCTCGTTGCTTTATCAACCAAGCTTCTTACTTCTCTAGGATCATCTATTCCTGCAAAACTGTAAGATACAGTTCCTGTTGCCGGATTAAATTGCTGGCATTCATCATCGCCCAAATTCGGAGAATTAAATTCAGCTTTTCCATTAAATCCTACATTGCAAAGATAAAAACTTCCAACATTTCCAGAATCATCATAAGTCCTAATTCCTCCAAAACCTGGGAATGTTTGCTTTGTCACTGCATACCATCCGTTTTGTAAGTCAAATGGAACCAAAGCAGGTAAGCCCTTGTATTGCCCTGTTTCAAAATACTGAACCTTTGGATCTAAGAAATTGTTGTTGTAAGATGAAGAATCTCTTTTTATGAATCCCGAGGAAAATTCTTGCCTGACTTGAGTAATAATATTTTCATCAGTAATTTTATTCCCACTAATGTCATAAACTGCTGTTCCGTCATCATCAATTGCATATTTATTGCTTCCTAAATCTCTTAAAGCAACATAATAAGACATTTGAGTACTCCTCAAAGTTATTCCTTGAATTTTCTTTCCTGAATTAATATCTCCAAAACCAGAAGTGCTTTTTCCTTGATAAGTTGTTGGAGGTCTTGTATCTTGAGTTGGGCCTGAAAATGGAAAACTCATTCCTGGCAAACCATTTTGTGATGCAGAAGCTTGTGCAACTCTCTGTGCAACAATTCCTTCAACATTTGAATTTATATTTGACAAAATTTTATACCTCTCAATTTCAGCAGATGTTTTTATTTCAGCACTTATATCATTTGACTCTGCGATTAAATTCAATCTTTCCAAATCTCGTGCCTGAGTTAAAGAAACCATATCACATTTTCCTTCATTATCTGTACCAAATGCAGCATTCAAATCATCTGAAAAAGTTACATCCTGGCTTGTAATTTCATTTCTCGGGTCTACGATTTGATTTCCTAAACCTTGCCTTATATCTCCAAGTCTTCCACACAAGTTACCTTCATTAATCGCTTCCTGAGACTGAATTATTTCATGAACAGCTTCGACATCTTTGTCAATTGCTTCGGTATTGTCTAAGAAACACGCGTCCAATGAACTGTATTCGCCGGCAGTTGTTTTTTTGTCGCAAATATCTGTCCAACCTCCCTCGCTTCTCATAACTTCCTGTCGTGAAATAGATTTCCCGTCGAGGTTTTCAAAAAAGTTCTTAACAGTTAAAGCAGTTCCTGTAGCAAGACACATTCCATTAAATCCTTTCACAACATTTCCCAAAGCTTCGGAGTTGCCTTCCCACTTGTTTATTGAATCATTCAAGTTGTTTATCTTGTTCTTTATTTCACTAGGAGACAATTGAATTGCTCTTTTTTCAATTCCAATCTTGAAACTCAAATTCGCTTCTGTGCCTGCGTTCTCAACTCCAGGAATCACAGAAACTTTTGCCTGTTTTTCCAAATTTATGTCAGTCAAAGTGAAAGTATATTTGCTTCCGAAACTATCGCCAACATCTTCTCTTAGTGTTTTTCTAGGATTTCCAAAAGCAGCAACCAAAGTGCTGTCTATAAAACTGTCTGACCTCAAATTAAAATTCAAGACAGCTGAATTATCATTAAGAGATAAAAGCTGTATAGTCTCGCCGGTTTCTTCATTTAATACATATACTTCATTTTTAGTCAGCTTAATTGGAATAAAATCATTATTAGGATATCTTATTGAAATCTCTGCTCCAAATTCTTCAGAACTTGGTTCATAAATTCCGTCAAAAGAAATTTCACGAATTTTACCGTTGATTATTACATCCTGTCGGGCAATTTCAGAGCTTGCAATCTTTAATGCATTTTCACATATATCAGGATAAATACTTGTATCTGGATAACTATCCCTAAATTCTTTACATAATTCAACCATTGTTTTTTTCTGATTTGTTTTTTCAGCAAGAATTATTGAGTTGACAAATGCCTGTTCTGCAAATGTAGGTGTGTTTTCTATTTTATCGCCGGGCTTGTCGCTCGGATAATTGTCGATTATTTCTCTGTAATCAGACATTGCATTTTCGTAAGTTTGTTCTAATTCATCGCGTCCAGATATTGTTTCATCGCTCGGCCTAAGAGTTTCGAGATAATTCTCGAATGAAATATAATCATCTTCTCCAGAAAACTTTATCCTAATTGAATCCCTGTTTTGGTTTCTGGTAAAAAGATCTTTTACTTGAGCATCGGTGTAAGATGTACCAATATTCCATGTCCACTCATTGTTTCCAACTTTCTCACGATTAACTTCATTGTCAAAACTACCAGCTAAAATAGTATCTCCTATCCCACACCTCGACGGCTCAAATCCTCCATTTACAACACAGCGTCCGTTTAATCTTTCATCAACGCCAAAAATATTTCTGTTGTTTGTTGCTTCTGACAATCCGTCGAAAAAGACTGTTTTGCCTTTCATCTCATAACCATGCCCTTGAGGAATTATAGCATAAATTTCTCCTTTCCCAAAAAATCCATAAGCCTGCCTTGCCAATGAAATATAAGATTCAAACAAATCAAGAGAGAAATCAATAACCCCTATGCTTGTCTTCTCATCGCGAATCATCTGCTTGTATAGTGTCTCTGATTTTGAAATTTCATCATTATCTAATCTTTCCTTGTCTTGAGTTGATGTCTTTAAAAAAACAACCAAATCCAAATCCCCTTCATCATTTGAATATTTTTTCGCTTCAGCATATGCAAAATAAACAAACTTTCCTTCTGACTCGTAAAGTTTATCACCAATTTGGTAATCTCCTTGATTTTCGTCTATGCTCAATGTAAGTTCAGGGGAATTTATCAATGAAAAAGTTCCATCACTTCCAGGGTCTGTTCTGCAATTAACATCAACTCTCTCAAACAATCCATTTTTTTCAATGTCTGTAACCCTACACAAATTCTCAAGGAATCTTTCTCTTTCCCCAACTTCAACAATCTCTCCGTTAATACTAAGCTTTGCTCTTGTATTTGGAACTGTCAAACTATCAAGTCTCAACCTCAAATTAGCAGCACAATAATACCCTGGAAGATAAATTTGATTTGAAGTCTCTCCAACTCTTAACGTTTGCGTTGTTAATCTGTTATTTTCATCAAGATAAATTGAAATCACAGCGCTGTTATCTTCAACATCTTCGGCTCTTAGAAGTGCTTTTCCATTCCAGAAGCCATATTGTCTAAACTTATTACTCCATTCATCATTATCTATTAAAGGCAAATATCTCGTCGCAGGACCAATTCCGTAAGCATTTTCAATGTCATATCTGATAAACGCTGTTAAATTTCCTTGAACAAAATTAGGCATCGCTGACTCATTCGGCTGTTGATTCAAAACAATAACTGCATAACCAACATTTTCCAGAGTCGGTGAATTGATTAAAGTTGAATAAGTTCTTTTCACAGCAGCCCTCGCAGGATAAAATCCAACTCCAGAAACTCCCGGAGAATATTCTCCTCGAAAAGTCATAGATTCAATAGCTTCAACATCAATTAATGGATTTATTTTTGTTGCAAGAACAGGACAGAAAACAGGTACGTTTCTTTCTTCAAGCAAATCGCTTCTCACAACCGCAGGAGAACAGCCAAATGGCGCGATTTGTAAAATAAAATCCTGGCTTTTGCCACACATCTGGGCATTAAAACCGGAAATACCACTAATTCCCTGAATTCCACTTAATCCAGGAGAAAATCCAGGGGAAGTATATTGTGGATTCGAATAAATTGACTGCGCGGAAATAAAACAAATCAAAAATAAAATTGCAAATAAAGAAATTATTGCAAAAGTCAAATCTTTGTTTTTTGTTATCATCTGAAATTTATATTCAAACTTTTTTCGTCAAGTAAAATATAATTTTGCTGAAGCTGCTCAATTGTGTTTGGAGTTGGGAATGATTGAACATTTATTTCAATAACATTTGAACTAGAAAGCTGAGATTCCAAAATATAATATCCTTGCTTTCCCCCTCCAGCTAATGCATTCGAAACAACTTGTGCAGGGAATTCAACTGTATAGCAGTTTTCTTTCGTAAATCCGAAAAATCCCCCTATCCCTGTCTGCAGAACTTCAACACATTGTTCGCTTTTAGTTTCTCCTAAACGCAAAGAGGAATTCCTGAATGCAAAAACCTGAACTTCATAATCACCTTCGCTTAATTTTATTTTTTTCTGTTCTGGATAAATAATTGTCTGTATGTAATCATCAGAAACAAAACTAACTGTTGCTTGACCATTGTAATTAACTCCGTCGAGAGTTAATTCAACATTCAATTCGTAAAGTTTGTCAATAACTACATCAACAATTCCCTGTTCAACAGTTGAAAATTGATGTCTTGCATTTTTGTAACCTTCTGCCTTGACTATTACATCCCCATTTATACATTGTGGGAAATCAGATTTCAAGATTCCACTCGTTGCTTGACCGATAGAACATTTTGTTCCAAAACACTCATAAGAAATTTCGGCATTATTAACTAAATTGAGCTTTGTGTCATAAACATTCACAGTTATTTCTGTATTTTTTTGTTCACACAATTCAGGAATTTCAAAATCAACAGCCTCTGAATCAAGCAGAGGTTCTCTAGGATTATTTCCCTGAATTACAACTGCAAAAGGAAACTGGAATAATTCTTCTCCCTCAGATATTTGAACTAAAACGGGATATTTCACATCATAAACAAAATGATATGGTGTATAGCAAAATCCAAGGATTCCTAGTCCAAGTTGATTCGCTCCAGCAGGATTTGCAACCAAGATATTATTCTCTGAGGGATTTACTTCGTAAGCATAGCTCCAGGATTTTGAATTCAAAAACCTCACATCACCTTCCACAGAAATGTCATTCACAAAATATTTATCTTCTTCATCATTCAATGTGAATTCATTACCAGATATTTTTATTGCCTGAGTGTTTGCCTCAATTGCGTTTTGCAATTCAGAGAAAACTTCATTAGTTTTCCAGACTAATGGACTGCATGTAAGTTCAACACCGTCGACAGGAGAATAAAGTCTTAATGTATCAACAGCATATCTTTCCAAGAAAAGGGTCTCCTGTTCGTGGTCATAAATTTCTCGCGCAGAATCATACAAAGTTCCTAATTTTGAATTCATAGAAATATCATGATTGCTTATTAATACACTATCATTTCCTCTTTCAATGCTCAAATCCATGTCCAAGTCAATATTAATATTATTTTTGTTTATTTTTACAGTTGATTTTGGTTCTCCCATAGAAATTTCAAATCCTTCTTCATAATAGCTTTCAAGTTCGCAGTCCCTTATCCTTTCATCGACAAATACCTCTAATTGAGACTCCACATCATTCAAAGAAGGAACTTGCTCTTTCTGCAAACCATTACCAGAAACATAGTACCAATAAGGAATTGGATTTCCTAAAAAATCCAGTTGATTCGAAAACGGCATGTATGTGCTTCCGGGTTGAAATTCAGGAAGTTCAATATACCCTGCTTGACTTCCAAGAACTCCTGCTCCTGTTAATACATCATCTCCCAAACACTCTGTAAAAGAAACATAAACTGGTTCAATGCTTGCAGGAATTGTTGAAAAAACAAAAAAATTTCTTGCTACAAAAAACAAAACCACTGCTGCCAATATAATAACTGCAACTAGTATAAAAATTGTAAGCTGTCCGCGTCTTTGTTTTCCCAACGAGAAAATACCATCATCACCTCTCGGATTCATCAAAAAAAGATGGAAATTATATATAAAAATCTATCTGACCTTATATGGGATATATTCTTTTACCAGTCATTTTAACCCACTTTGTTAAGAAATTGATATGTCCAATCTTATTTTTACACAATCTTAATTGCCTTTTAACTTCTTTAAGTACATCCGCAGTTTCTAACCTGTAAATTTCTTCAACTGTAAGATGGTCTTCAAAAAAAGCGAAATAAAACCCACTATTTCTAATAATTCTTTTTAAGTTACTTTTTGTTAATCTATCAATCTGAAAGCTACTTCCTTTATTAGTTTTCACATTTTTTCTATTAATACTTGATAAATATTCATAATAATGATTCTGATTGTCCCTTGCATCAGGCAAATTCTTTTGAGGTATTAAAGTGTGTCCTAAAATTTCGGCAATAATTAATTCTTTTATTACTCCAGGTTGTAAGATATTATTAATGCCAATACTTGTGGCCAATTTTTGAGCTTTTTTTAATAAGTTTATAATTTCCGACATACTGTTATATAGCTATATTAATATAGATATAAACCTATCCATATAAATGTTATTCATTAACGGCTAAAATTTTCTTATTTCTGCCGCCGATTAAAAAATGTTCAAACCCACTTAGTATAATTAGTGCTCCCCCAATAAGCATTATCCAAGAGTCTAAATCTGAAATGAATTCTGGAATTTCAACAAAATTAAGTGATACGTTAATAAAATAAAAACCGAACAGAACATAAATCAAAAACAGGAAAATTTTCCATCTCATCAAAAAAATATGATATCATTATATTTAAATATTTCTCAGTTCATAAAATTTCAGGTCCCATAGTCCAATGGCTAAGACGTGTCCTTGACGATCAATCAACCTTCTCTTGACGCTGAAGCCAACTTCCTTCGGCACCTCTACGGAGTTGATAACATCAAAATGGACGAGACCGCGGTTCGATTCCGCGTGGGACCATTTTTGAAATGGAAAAACCAAGAGAAAAATTGTTGAAAAAAATGCTTTCTTTAATCAAGAAAAACCAGGGATAAGACCATCTGAACTTAATCGCCTATTAAAAGTTAGACACTCTGCAAATCTTCGTGAAGTTTTAATCAAAAAAGGAGTTATAATAAAAAAGAAAACCAAGAACGTCGCGCGTTATTACTCAAAAGACTAATCTAATTACCTATAATTCATTTCTACGTAACGGGCTAGTTCTGTTGCAAAATTCAATTTTGCCCTATGATCTTTTGGTTTTTCACTAGCATAAACTTTCCCATGAGCGCCAGGAATATAAAATGCAACACGCCCTTTATGCGTTTTCTCTGTCTCAATTCCAAACCGTTCTAGTATTCTTCTTCTATCTGAATTTAATTTACCATCCCAATTTCTAAAAGCATTTTTTATTACTTCTTTTTCATTATGACCCAACCTTCCTTCCAAACTCGAAGACTCAACAATTAGTGTAATTCCTCCAACAATTAAAACCAAACCAAATATCCCACTTAAACTTCCTGCTGTATCAGAAACTACATTTCCTGTAATATTCACATGAAAAAAAATAATCAAAACAGTCCCTATAATAAATGATACACCCCCTAAGATCTTTTTAATCATAATCAAAAATAGGCTTTGGCTTATTTAAATATTTCTAATATTCATCACATTAATTTTTCAGTGTTTTACGATGCGTCCATGCTCCATTCAAATCTTCTGAAAGAATTTTATTTCTCTGCGTAATCGCCTTTCTATCTCAGTGTCTCACGATGTGTATTTGTAATCGCTTATCAACACTTTTAAAAACCTAATTTTTCTCATCAAATAATGAAACTACCTAAAAACACAAAAAGGTATTGCCCTTATTGTAAAAAAGTTACAGACCAAAAAATCAAGTTAGTCTCGACAGGGGCGAAGCGTGGAACACTTACTCGTGGTTCAATTTCAAGGGCAAGATCTCGTGGCTTGGGAAGGGGAATAGGAAATAAAGGTAAATGGGGTTCTAAACCTGCTGTATCAAAATTCAAAAGAAAAAGTAAAACCACGAAAAAAACAAATATAATGTACACTTGCTCAACATGCGGAAAGTCTAAATATCGTCAAGGTAGAAGAAATAAAAGAACAGGAAAAATAACACAAGAATAAAATGGCGCAAGCAAAAAAAAGAAAAAGATTTTTCGAAGTTGATATGCCTATATTGGGAAAAGAAACAGACCTTCAAGCATACGAACAAAAAGAAATCGGGGGAAGAATAATAAATTACGATTTGACTCGCTCTCTAAAAGGAAAAAGCATGATTCTACAATTAGAGGTAAAAGCTGAAAAAGAAAATCTTGTTGCCCATCCCATCCAAGCTAAAGTACTTCCTTATTTTCTGAGGAGAATGATTCGTAAAGGTACAAACTACGTCGAGGATTCTTTTATAGTTCAATGTGAAAATTCAAAAGCAAGAATAAAACCTTTCTTGATTACAAGAAGAAAAGTTTCAAGGGCGGTAAGGAAAGCGCTAAGAGAAAAAGCAAAAGAAGAAATATTAAACTACGTTAAAGACAAAACAACAGACGAAATATTCGACGATATAATAAAAAGCAAAATTCAGAGAGAGTTAAGTTCAAAACTAAAAAAAATTTACCCATTATCTTTATGCGAGATAAGAATCTTTAAGGTTGAGAAAAAATAATCTCTCACCTAAAGGCTCGCTCCTGATTGTTCTTAGAATTGCTTCGCTAAATCTCGAAATTTTCTGAAGATTTTGATGTATAACCTTTTAAGAAGATGGTTTTACAGGTTATTATATTAGATAAATGGTTTTTGTGTTAGTTGTTGGGAATTAATACTTTAGTGGTAGCGAAGAGAATTTAGGACTTTGTCAGCGAGGCTCAAACATCAACAACAGTAAGGTGGAAAATTTTTTTATACAATAAATTTTAAAAGTAGTTTTCTTCTTAAAATAATGATGCCTGTGTAGCTCATGAGGGGACGCCCCTTACACTAACCCCGTTCGCAAAACGAGATTAGTTCGCTACACATAAAATCAAATATGCCTGTGTAGCTCAGTGGTAGAGCACTTGACTTGTACGCTGAAATCAAGATTTTGCATGCTTCGCGATTTCGCAAAGCAATCAAGGGGTCGGGAGTTCAAATCTCTCCACAGGCTTTTTAAAAATAAAAAATGACTTGGCAAGACATTGCAATAACTGTAATAATAATTGCATTTAGCTACGCACTTCTTCCTCAAGTCTATCAAGGATTCAAACAGAAAAAAGGTTTCATAAATCTGCAGACATCAGCCATAACCTCGACAGGAATGTACATTCTATGTTTTGTCTATTTCACTTTGGGATTATATTTTTCCACGGTTATGGCATTCGTAACCGGAACTTTATGGACAATACTCTTCCTACAAAAAATAACTTACAAATAATAAATCAAATTTTTTCAACTAATTTTGCTTTTCCGTCTTCAATTAAAATTTTTGCAATTTCTTTTGGAACAGACACTTTTTGCCCTTTTTTAAAAGGACCCGTCTTTTCCCCATTAAGCCCCACAAACTCAGCAACATCCTCTTTGAAAAATAATAAATCCATTACATTAATGTTCCCTCCGTTTTCTAAAACACTGCTTATTTTTCTGTTGGAGTTTTCAATGCAAGACATCATTTCGTTGAAGAGATTTTTCTCAAACTCCATCATATTTTCAAAATCTCTTTTTGAAATCCCTATTTCTGCGGCAATCAAAATCAAGTTGAGTATTTTCTTACGCCTTATCACAATCAACTCTTTAAACAAAGTTCGTGCATTCTCAAGCTGCTTTTGATTTTTTGCAATCACGTCTGAGAACAATTCGTTTTCCTTGGAAGCTATTCCTTTTTTCCCTTTGAAGTAATCCGCAACATCAGAAACAAAATTTTCAGACAGCTTCTGCAACTCCTTAGTAATTCTTTCTTTTCTCGCAGATTCGTATATGTCGTTAAATGTTATCATATTCAGAAAAACATATCCTCATTTTTAAGAATTGCTATGATGTAATACATTAAAATAAAATGTTTAGGGTTTTTGATAAACTACCTTTGCATTTATGACGGAGCCGTCTTTCAGAATTTCCATACTAGTCCCAAGCCATTCTAAAATAGCATCCCAACTATCCTTCATTAAAACAGCTCTTGGTGTTCCAGCAGTATTCAGGTAACTCTCAAGAGAATTTACAAACTTCCTGCCAGAAGGAGCTTTTTCCTTAATTTCAACTTTTATTGTATCTCCACAAAATCCGTCCTGATATTGAAGATTTTTGTAAAATGAAGATTTAAAATTCATTATTTCACCATATCTTTTTCTAAGGCGGGCTAACCTATCATCTTCACCTTCAAAAGGAAAATGAGATTCTCTATAATCCTCTGACCCCGGAAAAAGAAGAACAATCCTTCTTAATTTATTTTTTTCATACGCAATTTTAATTTTTATTTAATTTATTAACTTCATCTCACACAAACCCGACTTTCTTCAAAAGGTCTTTGCCGTAGATTCTTCCGAGTGTTCCGGTTCTTGCCTCTCTCTCTATAAACCTTTTTTCTTTAGGGGCAGTTTCTTTTGCAGAATAGAGAAGTACAGGAACAGGGTCTGCACTATGTCCTTTCAGCTTGCAAGGGGTTGAATGATCTCCTGTTATTACAACTTTTATGTTTCTTTGTGGCGCAAACTTTCTCAAAAAATTAATCAAAGTCTTGTCTATATATTCTATCATCATCTTTTTTTCAACCGGCTTGTTATCATGTCCAGGAATATCTGTCTCCTTTATGTGTATATAAGCATAATCAAATTTTTTATGATTTCTTTTTATTTGTTTGATTGAAAATTTGCAGGCTTTTCTTAAACCTTTGTTCAAATTAGAATAGGCATCAAACCATCTCAGCTTAGGATAATTAAATGAAAAAACTTTCATTCCAGAAACCCTGGAGAACCCGATTTCTAAAGGCATATATGCAACAGAAAACCATTTTCTGTAAAATTTTAATTTTGGCTGTTCAATCCCCGGGCCTCGCACAAGAAGATAATTCACCGGCGTTAAACCCTTTTTGATTCGCTTCTGATTTATCTCATGATTTTTAAGAACATTATATGCTTTTTCAAGAAATTCATTTACAACATTCGCTGAATACTGCGAATTTTCATCTTCATCTAAAGGCTTTACACTTCCTACTTTGTTTGTATTTGATTTTCCTTGAATATAAGCCATGTCATTTCCGGATATATTATCTGAAAAACCTCCTTTGAAAACCAAAACACCACGGTGCTGAATTGTCGGCTTGAAAATAAACTTGCATGACAGGTCTATTTTGTTTAAATCACTTGAAAGCTTCTCTGCTTCTTTTGTCGTCAGTGTACGAATTCTCCTGTCTATTATATTTCCATCTTTTAAGGAATCAATGCATGCAAAATTCGTCCTAAAAGTTAAATCTCCGCGCATTATTTTCAAGTCAGTTCCTCGCGCTTCCAATTGTCCTCTGCTACTTGAGGATAGCTCATTGCCAAACATGGAAACAATGGCCTGGTCAGAGCCAGGAATAAAATCTGGCTTCACAGAATACATAAAACCTAACTCGCCACGATGAGCAAAAAAATCCATATTCGGAGTTTGCGCAGCCTCTAAAGGAGTTTTATCACCGAGTTGGCTTGTTGGCAGATCTCCCAAACCATCAAGAATAATCAAAATACCTTTCATAAAAGTACCCCTTATTTATTTCCATATAAGGTAAAAATACTATCACTTTATAAAAATTTATGTAGGAAATATTATAAACAAAGTTCAATTAATCAAAAGATGTTTAATCTGTTAAAAGACAAGCTGAAAAACTGGACAAAGAAAATTTCCGAGAATATATCTAAAAAACCAGAAGTATCAGAAGAAAAACCAAGAGAAAAAAAGCCGAAAATAGGAGAGGTAAAGGAAAAAAAGAGCAAGAAAATAGTTGTCGAAGCTCCGGAAAAAGAAGAGACCAAAGGTATTTTTAAGTCAATATCTGAAAAACTGTTCAAGGTAAAAATTTCCGAGAAAGAATTTGAGGTTTATTCAGAAGACCTTGAAATGCTTTTACTCGAAAACAACGTCGCCCTAGAAGTCGCAGAAGAAATTGTAAAAAAACTCAAAGAAAAAATAATAGGGCAAGAATTTCTAAAAAAAGAAATTGAATCTCAAATAAAGGAATCTTTCAAGGAAATAATTGAAGATATTTTGATAGAACCGTTTGATATCATTGGAAAAATAAATGGAAAGAAAAAATCCCAAGAAAAAGAACCTTATGTCATTTTGTTTTGTGGAATAAATGGTTCTGGAAAAACAACGACGATTGCGAAAATTGCTGATTTTCTAAAAGAAAGAAAATTGTCGTGTGTTCTTGCAGCCGCAGACACATTTCGTTCGGCAGCAATTGAGCAATTGAAAAAGCACGGTGAAAAACTAAATGTGAAAGTCATTGAACATGAATATGGAAGCGATCCTGCCTCAGTTGGTTTTGATGCTATAAAATACGCGAAAAAAAATTTTATTGACTGTGTTTTGATTGACACTGCCGGAAGAATTCACACAGCAAAAGATTTGTTGAGGGAAATAGAAAAAATCTCAAGAGTCTGCAAGCCAGATTTGAAAATCTTCGTCGGAGAATCAATAACAGGGAACGACGCTGTTGAACAGGCAAAAAGTTTCAACTGGCACATTGGAATTGATGGAATAATCCTAACAAAATCAGATATAGATGAAAAAGGTGGCACTGCACTAAGTGTTGGCTACGTAACAAAAAAACCAATTTTGTATTTAGGCACAGGGCAAGAATACGACAAAATTGAACCTTTTAACAAACAAAAATTCATAGAAAGACTGGGATTGTGAAACTAATCACTTTTTAATTGAACACTTGTAAGATTGTAAATAATAACCTTCTGTTTTTGTAGTTATAGGATAAGCATGCCTTAGTCCTACTTTATCCATCGGTTCAATCTCAACAAGATGACCTCCATTTCTCACAGCAAAAATCAGTTTTCCCCTTAAATCCTTTTTACCAGGTTTTTCTAAGATGACTTCTTCACTAATATGCCTTGCAAGTCCATCTTCACTAACAACACTCATAATTAATTTATAATCATATATTATTTAAACATTTCTAGCAAAACCACAAATTTATTAACTATTATTCGGCTTCTTAAAACATGCTGGAAAAACTTGGAGAGGTTTTGAGAAGAGCAACAGATAAAGTCATGAACGCTGTATTTCTAGACAAAAATCTCGTTGATTCTATAATAAAAGATTTACAAAGGGCATTGATTGAGGCAGATGTAAATGTCTCGCTTGTAAAAGAGCTAAGCGACAAAGTCAGAAAAGCAGCTTTAGACGAAAGAATAAAGGACATTGAAAAGAAAGAACATATAATTAAAATCCTCCATGACGAACTGCTGAAAATAATTGGAGAAAAAAAAGAATTAAAGTTGAGAAAGGGTCAAAACAGAATTCTTCTCCTTGGACTTTATGGAGCAGGAAAAACAACTACAGTTGCTAAGCTGGGAAATTATTTTGCAAAACGAGGCAACAAAGTCGCAGTAATAGGGTTAGACGTTCATCGTCCTGCTGCTTCAGAACAATTAAAACAGCTTGCTGAGAAAAACAAATTAAGTTACTTTATTGACGCGGACGAAAAAGACGCAACTAAAATCTGGAAAAACCTTGAAGCAAAGGGCAAACTCAAAGATTTCGATGTTTTAATTGTAGACACTGCTGGAAGGCACAATCTCGAAGCTGAATTAATAAAAGAAATAAAATCCTTAAATAAGGAGATAAAACCTACAGAGTCAATTCTCGTAATGCCTGCAGACATCGGACAAGCGGCAAAACAGCAAGCGCAGGATTTCAAAAAAGCCGTAGACATTACAGGAATTATAATAACACGTATGGACTCAACAGCTAAAGGTGGTGGTGCTTTGACAGCATGTAGTGAAGTTAATACAGGAGTTTACTTCATAACTACGGGAGAAAAAATAAATGACATAGAATCATTCAATCCAAAGGCATTCCTATCAAGACTTCTCGGAATGGGTGACCTTGAAAACTTAATAGAAAAAATAAAATCCGTAACAGACGAAAGCAAGCAAAAGAATATCCAAAAAGAATTAGAGGGTGGAAAAATTAATCTTGATGATTTTATAGAACAAATTAAATCTATGAACTCGCTCGGGGGATTTGGAAAATTAAAAGAACTAATTCCTGGCTTTTCCGGAATGAAAACAAAAATCCCTGAAAATGCTTTGGAAAACCAAAGTGCGAAAATATCAAAATGGGAGCACATAATAAAATCAATGACACAACATGAAAAAGAAAATCCAGAAATTCTTGAAAAAGAAACTTCAAGGATTTCAAGAATTGCAAAGGGCTCAGGAGCAAACAGTTCAGACGTGCGTGCACTATTGAAACAGTACAAAATGATAAATGAGATGGTAAAAAGTGGGATGGCAAGTGATTTCTCTTCGGGAGCAGAGTTAAATCCAAAACAAATGCAAAAACTCGCGAGAAAATTCATGAAGGGGGGAAAGTTGAAGTTTTAATGTCTCAAAAAATTCTCTTCCACGGCGCTGAAGCTAAAATCGTTTTAGTTGATAGAGAATTTCTTGCGACCGAAAGGCGAGGGAGTGGGGAAGAAAAATTCAGTGAAGAAAAAAAGGGGTTTGTAAGAAATTCTGATAAAAAATTTATTATAAAACAACGCATTCCAAAATCTTATCGCCTTAAAGAGCTTGACGAAAAAATCAGAAAACTTCGTACACGAAGCGAAGCAAAACTTATTGAAAAAGCATCTAAAATAATTAAAGTCCCAAAAATCATTAAATCAGATGAAAATACAAAAGAAATAATAATGGACTTTGTCAGAGGAAAAAGGCTTTCTGATTGCCTCAATGATTTTCCATTGGGCAAGCAGTTGTCAATAATAAGGAAAGTTGGTGAGTTGGCGGCAATATTGCACAATTCAGACATAATTCATGGAGACTTAACCACAAGCAATATGATAATAAAAAAAAATGGAAATAGTTATGATGAAATTTTTTTTATAGATTTTGGGCTTGGATTCATAAGTCGAAAGGTAGAAGACAAAGCAGTCGATATTCACCTGATTATGGAAGCTCTCGAAGCAAAACATTTTGAAAATTTCGTTGGATTGAAAAAAGCGTTCTTACAGGGATATAAAATACGCTCAAGAGAGTTTCAGAAAATTTTGGAAAGATTCAAAAAAGTCGAGCAAAGGGGAAGGTACAAGGAGCAATATTAAAATAGCCCCGCCAGGATTCGAACCTGGGTCTCAGGCGCCAAAGGCCTGAATACTTGACCGCTGTACTACGGGGCTTTAAAAAATCCAGGAATTTTTTATTTATAATGCTTTTCCCTTAAAATCAAAATCCCAAAAACCTAATTTGCCTTTAGCAGGAATTGGTTTTACTCTTTTGGGATTTTTTAACACAAAACCAAATCTTCCAAAAGAAGGATTCGCCAAATGAAAATTCTTGTCTTTTTTGTGTTCATTTTCATTTGTATATTTCTTGACATCGACAAGCTCAGCTTTCCCAACAATAAACCCCAACGGCAAATTGTCAAAATCAAACTTTTTCATTGCTTCTTTATCAGAAATTTTCGAGCTGTGCACTAAAAACTCGCCACGGAATTTAGTATTCCATTTCCTTAACTCAATTTTCTTTTTTCCAGAAACAACCAATTCTGCAAAAGGCTGCTTCAAAGAAAGAACTTTCATCTGAATTGTCTCATAAATTTAATTCGGATAAATAAAAATCTTTGATTCACTTTCATCTTAAGGATCTGAGCAATCCCTTTTATATCCGCAGTTCAAGCACTGAATTTTACATTTCGTTTCTAAAATGTCATCTGAATAACAAATTATACAAGTCTGAATCTCAACTTCATTTTCTTCTTTTATCTGGTTATTTAAAGTAGCTTTCATAAAATATATCCCGATTTATATCTTGTTTTTTAGGAGTTATACCCATAAATCTCCTTATTGAAAATGGGTTATGTTTTTTTCCAGATAATATTGCAGCTAGCTTCATGTACTCATTGCTAGCTCTTGAGTAAGGATTAAAAGTTACCGAGGGGGTGAACTCCGAAACAGATTCCAAGATGTTTGTGTCATAAGGAATTACTGCAAGAACAGGAACTTCCGCTGTTTTTTCTATGTTATCAATGGACAACTCAAAATCTCTCCCATGAACTTTGTTTAATATCAATCCATTAATTGGAATACCCCTTTTCCTGGCGAGTTTGATTGTTTTCAAAGTCATACTCAATGTGGGATAGTCTGGAGTCGTAACAATAAAAACTTCATCTGATGCAATCAAAGCACCTATTGTCTCCTCACTTAAAGAAGGTGAAGAATCAATAATCACAAAATCATATTTTCCTTTTACCATTCCAAGTTTTTTCCTAAGCTCAATAGGGCTTATCAAAATATCCTCAAACATCGAAGATGGTAGAACATCAAAATTGTCCATTTTCTGAATTGCATCCTTAAAGCTTGCAGTTCTATTGAGAACATGGTGTGCAGTTTTTTTCGGCTCAATTATGTTTAAATGGACTCCGAGATTCGGTGCTGAAAAATTAGCGTCGACGAGCAAAACTTTCTTTCCAAATTTGGAAAATGCGTCTCCCAAAGCGATAACACTTGAAGTTTTCCCAACACCTCCCTTCACACTAAGAATACCTATCGATTTCCCCATTTATTAAACAAGCATTTTACATTTAAATATTTTACAATACACAAATGACAAGTTTTAAAAATCGTCTTTGACAGTTTAATAAATGGTAAATAATACAGAAGAAAAAGCAAATAGACCAAGGTCTAAAAAATCTTCTTTAGAATCACAATCCAAGGAGAAAAAACCTGAGAAAATCTCAAAGAAAATTTCACAGGAGGAATATGAGAAAAAAATAATTGAGTTAGCAAAGCAAGGATTAACCTCTGAAAAAATAGGAGAAACACTCAGAAACAGCGGAATTCACTCAAAAGAGCACGAAGGAAAAATATCTTTTATTCTAAAAAAGAATAAACTTTATGTAAATCCAGACTTGAAAAATATCACAGAAAAGATGGAAAATATAAACAAACACTATATAAAAAATAAGCAAGACAAAAGAGCTATGCGGGAAGGAGCGAGGTTTGCTTCACATCTTAGAAAATTAAAGACATATTACAAAGTTTAATGGTAAAAACCTTTAAAACTGTATAATTTATTCTTAACTTATGATATTAGAAATAGGAGATTTGGTTTTATGCACTGTTGAAAAAATAGAGGGAACAACTGTTTTTGTAAAAATTAATGTAGGATTGGGGGCAAAAGAAATAGAAGGAAGTATAAGTTTCAGCGAAATTGCGCCAGGAAGAATAAGAAACATTCGTGATTATGTTTTTCCAAAAAAAAGAATTGTGTGTAAAATCCTAAGAATTACTCCAAAAGGGAACATTGAGCTTTCATTAAGAAGAGTTACTCAAAAGGAAACAAAAGAAACGACTGAAAGATACAGCCAAGAGAACAGCTACGTAAAAATAATAAAAAGTGTCGTCGGGGAAAAATCAGATGAAGTAATAAAAAAAATAGTGGAAAAAGAAAACCTTTATGATTTCTTGCAGGAAGCAAAAATAGACCAAAAAAATCTTGAAAAATTCTTCGTAAAAAAAGATGCTGAAAAAATTCACAAAATTTTAGCTGCACAAAAAAAGAAAAAATTGGTAATAAAAAGAGAAGTTGACTTGAAGACAAACTTACCAGATGGAATAAATATTATAAAAAAAATCCTTGGAGATTTTAAAGGCTATGAAATCGTATATATCTCAGCAGGTAGGTATTTAATTAAAAAAGAATCTGAAGATATTAAAAACGACAACAAAAAACTGAAGGAAATTCTCGAAGAAACTGAAAAAAAGGCTAAAAAGCTCGGCGTAGAATTAATGATGAAACCATGATTTGTTTTTAAAGTGTTGTATTCTCTCATCAAGAAAAACATAGTATCAAAAACTTTAAATATGCAGAAAAAGATGAATTTTTATGGAACAAGGAACAAAAGCTCCGTTTCATGTGGTGCTATTGGCAGTTATTTTTGATCCTGCAAAAAGAAAGATCCTCATAGCCAAAAGAGGCCATGAAGACGAAGATATCCAAAACTTAGTATGGCAATTCCCAGAAGCAAGATTAAGACATGGTGATAACATTGATGAAATATTGAAGGTAAAAGTCAAGGAAAAAACAGGACTCAATATTGAAAATTTAGGTGCAATTTTTTCAAAGGTTTATCCAGAAAAAAAAGATTTGTTAGGAATTTATTATCTTTGTGAAGCTACCAGTGGAAAGATAAAAGCTGCAAATGATTTTGTAGAATTAGAGTGGATTTCTCCAAAAGAAGTTGAAAAATATTTTACTACTTCCTTCCATCCGAAGCTGAAGGAATATTTGAATGGATTAGTTAATGGTCAATAATAAACAACGTAAATCAAAATATATTTTTATAAATCATATAATTGTGTAATAAGAAGGAATTCAAAATGAAACTTCGTAAATGCCAAAATTGTAAAACTTACACTTTAAAAGATTCTTGCCCGAAATGCGATTCAAAAACATCCAACGCCCATTACAAGTTCTTGAAGTTTTTTGAGAGGAAATTAGAGAACTATTCTGTTCCTAGTAAACATTGAATCAATTTTAACATTTCCATTTCCCTTAGTAACATTTCCAATAACGCTTGCTATCAATCCTTTGTTTTCTAAATCATAAATAATATCTTTTTCATCAGCCGGCGATACAGAAAGGGTAAAACCAATTCCACAATTAAATGTTTTATACATTTCTTCATCGGAAATTACTTTTGAGATATCTCTAAAAATTTGTTGAGGAAGTAAAATATGTTTGTCTGAGATTGTTGCATCATTACTGTTGAGGTATTGCTTTATCTTTGTAAATGCTCCCCCAGTTATATGGCATAATCCTGGTATGTCATATCTTCTAATTAAATCCAAAACAGCGTCGTAATATACCTTTGTTGGCTCAATAAATTCATTTCTAAATGTTTCTCCAAAAATCTCCCTAACTTTAGTAAATCCATTTGAATGTAAACCACTACTAGTAATTCCAACTAAAGAGTTTCCTCTTTCAAATTTATTCTCTCTTTTCTGTACATATTCTCCAATAACACTTACACTTATTTCAAGTTCACTTAATGTGTTGTGAATTGCTGTCTCGCCGCTAAGAATTTTTATATCTCTTCTCTTACATTCCCTCGCAATGTTTCCAACAATTTCCAATATTGCCTCTTCATCTTCTTCTGGTAAAATTATATGATTATGTAACCCAGTAACTTTCGCTCTAAGGACAGCCATATCATTCAAATTCATCGCCATTGCATCTAAAACAGCATTTCTGAAGGTTCTGTATTTCCAATGATAAATTCCTTTTGTCCCAATTCCGTCTGTAGAAGCAGGAATATCTGCTTTGCAATCCTTAATTAACTCAAGAATTTTTTTCGTGTATGGTTTTGTAGTATTGTACATTTTAAATCAAAGTTTTTTGTTTTTCAACAAAAATTATTTTTCCGTATTCTCCGTCGAAACCTGGCTTCAAAGGTAGCTTTCCGCTTCTGTTCAGCATTATCAAATCAACAAGTCTCGCATCAATTCCCTTGTTTAACAAATCATTCCCATCAACATTTAATAAAATATTAAATTCGTTTTCAAATTGGTTAATAAGATTGTTATAAACATCCCAAGATCTTTTTGATTCTAATGGCGTATTGAAAATAAAAGAAATCAATTCATGCAGTGGAACAACTGAATGAAATGGTTTTGCATTTTTTGGTTTGAAACCAAGGGGATGTTTCGCGATTTCTTCAACTCTGTAGTCAACGCCAATTGTCAACGGCTTTCCACATACAGGACAAATTCCATTAAGCTCTTTTGTTTCTCTCGGAGAAGAAGAAAAATTACAATTCCTGTGCCCATCATAATGATATTTCCCATAACTTGGTGGTGTTTCAATCGTAGAACTTAAACCTTCTCCTGTTCTAATTGATTTTATTACGTTATCATAACTTAATTCAGGAATTTCAAATATAGTGCATTCTCTGCCTAAACGCCACGGCCAAAAGCTGTGTGCATCGCTGAATGAAACAACATTCACTTTTCCTTCGGCAACTTCATCAAATCTCCATAGCATTTCAGGATCAGCACTTATTCCGGATTCAATCGCATAAATTTTTCCAACCTCTGAACCAAAACATTCTTTCAGCGAATCAAAACCTGATTTACTACCAAAAAGCCCGAACCAAGGTGTCATGCAATGCGCAGGAATTATTTCGATTTTATCGTCGATTTCCTTCAAACCCTTCACAAAATTCCTGCATGAAATTCCAAATATTGGCCTTCCGTCGTAATCCAGTCTTCCTTTGCTTCCGAGATATGCTGTAATTTTATCAGCGACTTTTCCGTTCGGTGCAAAAACAAGCAGATGCACAGCCCTTCGTTTTTCTTCTTGAGAATACATCAAACTTATTTCTGTCTGCCACAAAAAAGCAACCTCTCCTTTACTAGTTCTCAAAATTCCCTTATCATCTTCAGTTAATTTTTCATCAATCTCTTTTCTATGAAGCGGATGCTGAAAATCGCCAACACCCATTAAATCCAAGCCTTTCATTTTTCCATATTTCTCAAGATTGTCAATGCTCAAATTCTTAGAAGTCGCCCTTGAATGACGAGAATGAATCTGCAAATCAGCAATAATTTTCATGAAACCTCCACGACAATATCTCCTCTTTTAACAAATCCCGTTTTCAATACTCTTGCATACCAACCCCTTCTATTTAACAATAAGCTAACAGGATTCAATTTTTTAAAATAAGATAATTCCTCCTCAAGGTTTTTACATGGCGTAATTGATTCAGTTAATTCTATGATAACTTCATTAAATTCACAACCTAATCTAAACTTATGACCTGATTTTAACAAATTATATGGTATTCCCTTGAAAGTTAAATTCTCACCTAAATCTCCTTCAGAGACAGGGTATCCTTCTTCCCTTAAAATATTAATCATATCATGAGTATAAATGGAAACTGCCCTGGAAAGAAATTTTTCATAAGAATGCTTTCCTTTTTCATACCTTTGATTTCTAAAATGGTTGAAATCACCTTCAAAACCTTCCAGAGAAAGATATGCTCGATTTACAGAATCTTTTGGTAATCCAGACCCACATATTTGTCGGTTTTTAATATTTAAAGAGTGTATTTCTCCGTGCATAAAATCTAAGAACTAACTTTGCTTAAATAATTTGTTGTGTTGAAAATAATTTTATCCTTGTATAATATCAAGCGAAGTAATTATTTAATAAGTTATAGTAGTTGTAATTCTTTACGCCAAGAATAATTTATCTTCTTTTTCTTGCGGTGAAGTAGGCACCAGCAATTATTAGTACTACAATAACCACTATAACCCACATCCATGTTGTTGTATTACTAGTTGTTTCTTCGCCGCCACTAATTAAATCGTTTATAATTCCTCCAGAATCTTCTTCCTCTTCAACAACATTTCCACTAATAGCAAAGAAGCTGAACGAATTCACTTCTGTTTCAAAGTAAGCGTAAGTCTCATCTTCAGAATTAAACATTGTTGTTAGTTCATTCCACTCTCCTGTTGACTTATCAAATTTCGAAACAACAACATCTTCATTTGCAATTCCATTGGTTGCAAGCCATGATTTCTCAACCTTCACCGTTATCGTCGCCTTGTTGAGTTTTTCATTCAGGTTAGTTGTATCTATTTCGAAATATTGGTATATAGTTCCTGTCTTTTCAACTTCCACTTCTGCTGGTTTTCCTGAATATTTCTTTACAGTTATCTGAACATTCTGTGCTTCGTTATTAACTTCAATTTCAATTTCCTTTACCCCAATTTCAGGGTCAGTGTATTGCTTTATTGTAGCTACTCCAGGAGTTATCTTTGTGAAAATGTGTGGTCCTGTAGATGATGAAACTGTTCCTGTAGTAGTTCCTCCTCCACCTCCGCTAGATGAAGAAGATGATGAACCTGCAGCACTCGTAACAGTATATGTTGCATCTTGAGATGCAGAATTACTTGCCTGGTCTGTAACAGTACATGAATATGTGAATGTTCCTTTCGTAGAAGTTGTAACCACTAAATCTGCTGTCGTAGTATTTACGCTTGTTATAGAATCTGTTCCAGAACATGAACATGTAAGTGTTGTTCCAGATGTGACAGATGAAGGATTGCAAGTTGCAGATGCAGTAGGATTTGAAGAATCAACCCAAATATAAACAGAACTGTTTTGTCTCATATTTCCCGCAGAGTCATTCATCCATATTCTGCTTATGTTTACTCCATCAACAGTATTTTTAAGTGTCAAAGCTGTTGAATTACACCAACCGTGAGTTGAGTTAACTTTTGCAATTGTGACGCTTTGGTTTGCTTCGCCTAAAGATTGATTAAGATTAAATTTACATTTATACGAATCTGTAAGCCAAATAGTATCAGCAACAAAAACTTTGTAAGTTACTGATTCTGTATTTTTATAAACTGTAGCGTTATCATGCTTAGTGGAAACACTTGCCTTGTAAACTTTCACAACAGGCGCTGTTCTATCTATTGTTATATTAGTGATATTGTAATAACTTGAATTTACTACATATCCTGTTTGGTTTATCGCCCTGCACCAGAAAGTATATGTGTCTCTATTAGATAATCCAGTAATTGTAGTAAGTATAGTAAAACCATTTGATTGATTTACAGATGTGTTTGTAGTATAATTTAACATATCTGTTACAACAGCAGCTCCTCGGTGAGCTGTTGCATTATAATAAAGAGTCACGTTAGTAACATCCCCAAGTGATGCTCTATTACAAGTGACATTGATAGTAGTAGCTGTTGCTGAAACATTTGACTTATTTGCTAAAGCAGTTTTACTCACAACAATTCTTCCCTGTCCAAGCGCATCAACAGAAGCAAGACTCATAACTAATACGAGCAGAAAAATTCCAGCAATCAGTAAATTCTCTCTTTTCATCATCCCTCTTTTAACACCATACAATAAATTGTATTGTTATATTAAGAAATTTGTGGTTTATAAATGTTTTTCTGAATTGTGCTTGAATCTAGTAATAAATTATACATAAATTTATAAAATAAATTACTCAGGAATTTTAATGGATGAAAGAACTTTGGTTTTAATAAAACCCGACGGAGTAAGAAAAAGTATTTCTGGAAAAATAGTCTCAAGATTTGAAGATGCCGGGTTGAAAATCATTGGAATGAAAATGGTTTATGCAGATAAAGAGCTTGCAGAGAATCATTACTATCTTAACGAGGAATGGGCGAGGAATGTTTATGAAAAAACAAAAAAAGGATATGATGAATCAGGGAAAAAATTTCCATACAAGGACCATCTCGAAATCGGAAAAACAATTCAGAAATGGAACATGGAATTCTTGATGGAAGGTCCTGTTATCGCGATTGTTTTTCAGGGACCGCATGCAATAGAAATCTCAAGAAAAATCATCGGAAGCACAGAGCCTCGCACATCTCAACCAGGAACAATCCGCGGAGATTTCGCATCTGTGGAATCTTACGCAGTTGCCGACGAAGGAAAAAGGGTTTTGAGAAATTTAATTCACGCATCAGATTCAACAGCGTCGGCAAAAAGAGAAATCGCACTTTGGTTTTCCATTGATGAATTGCACTCAAATTACAAGACAGTTCATGAGCTGATTCTTGAAAAGTAATCAGGAAACTTTTGATTCTAAATTTAACATTTTCTTGAAAACATTCAGCAAAATTGCATCTCTTAAGGATTTATTTCCGGTATCATGTGCACATCTAAGAGAATCGTCTTCGGGATTCCACTCTATTCTTATTGAATAAATATTCTTTACTTCAGGCTCGCTGTTATCAATTCCTTCATTCATTCGACTTCTCAAGAAATTCTCCAAAATTTCACATTGCCCTTCTTCATTTAAATTTCCGTCAATTTTATAAGAGCCGTCCCTAACATCATATTCAAGGGCCATATAAAGTGTCTCGCCCATATTAAAATACAAAGTTATTTATTTAAATAAATTTGGCTATTTTGTTATACACAATAGCCCTCATAGTTAAGTGGACATAACACAACCTTGCGGCGAGAAATCGTAAAAAGGTTGAATCCGGGGTTCGACTCCTCGTGGGGGCATTTTAAAAATTAAACTCTAGCTGTCCCGAATATTTTCTCATGCTTTCTTCAATATACTTCCTTGCATTTACATAAAAATTGCCTGAAAGAAAAGTGCAAACATCTTCTACGTGTGAAATCGATTTAAAAAGTTCATTATAAACTCTTTCATAATTATCTGGCCAAGAACCAATATCTTTGATTATCCCTGCAAATCCTAAGTGTCTGTAGATTCTATCATCAACACTCCTTACAGAAACATCATCAATGCTCTTAGAACCCATAACTTCATCCCAATAACCATCAATAGCATTGAATGTTTTTTCAAAATCATCAAAAAGTCTTCTATGAAAATATTCCGTGAAATCTTTTCCTTGCCTATCTAACACCCTCATTTTCAACCCTCGTCTTGAATTCCTTTTTCAGTCAAGAAAAACATAACTTCATTTTCAGGAAGATTTGGAGAGTCAATAAGTTTAGCAACTCTCGAACCTTGTTTGCCTCTTCTTAAATAAATTCTATATGTACTCGCGTGTCCGACGATGTTTCCACCTATTGCAACTGTAGGGTCTCCGAACATTTGAGCAGGATTTGACATGACTTGATTTGTAACATAAACTGCAAGATTATGCTGTTCTGCAAGTTTCATTAAATTGTGAATATATTTGTTTAGTTTTTGCTGCCTGTCTGCTAAAGTCCCTCTTCCAGAATATTCTGCACGAAAATGAGCAGTTAGTGAATCAACAATCATAAGTTTTATCGGCTCGCCGTTTTTAATCATCTCTGAGATTTTTTCGAGTAAAAGAATTTGATGGTCTGAGTTAAAAGCACGAGCCACAAAGATATTTTTCAAAACTTTTTCAGGATTTGCACCCATGTGTTCTGCAAGCTGTTTGACTCTTGCTGGCCTGAATGTTCCTTCTGTATCAATGAAAACACATTTTCCCGACGCTCCTCCCTGCTCTTTTGGTAATTGAACATTAACAGCTAGACTCAATCCAACCTGAGTTTTTCCAGAGCCATAAGCACCGAACGCTTCAGTGATTGCTCTTGATTCTACACCTTTCCCCCCCAAAAGCCCATCAAGATTCTTGCTCCCAGTTGTTATAAAATGAACATCTTCTCTTTTTCTCGCATATTCCATTCCGTCGACAAAACCCAAGTCAAGCATCTTTCTCGCAGATTGTATTGCCTTTCTCGCAACAGCCTCACCAATTCCAGCCATATCTGACAAATCTTTAGGAGACATAACAGCCAAACTCATTAAATCATAAACTCCCGCGTCCTCTAGTTTCTTCGCAGAGCCAGGACCAATACCTGGAAGATCAGTTATCTTATTCCCTTCGCTCTTTTCTTCAGAAACCTCTTGCTTAGGCATTTTCAACCTCAAATTTAGAAAATGGCTTATGCAAAATCTTTGATTTTAGCTTCACCATAAAAAACAGATACTAGGGCTCTTTATAAAGATTATTTGGATTTGGGATATACTTTAAAAAACTCAAAACTCACAGCACCAATCAGTCCACCAAAAAAGCCGAAAAACAAATCTTCCATAATATCTTCTCCCTGAAAATTCATTCCAGTCAGATACTCTAATAAAAATTCAAAAAACTCCCAGAGAACTATAATCATAGAAACTAATGCAATAACAAACAAGAACCTTGTTAGGCTATCCAGTCTCAAATAGTTATTCTTCTGTAAAAAAACTAAGGTAAAGAAAAAAGCAAGGCTTATAGAAAATCCCCCAACCAAATGCATAACAATATCAAACCATGGAAAAAATCTGTAAAACTCTGTAAAAAATAACAGAAATGCATGAATTAGGACAATCAAAACCGGAAATATGAAATATCCAAGAACAATTTTCAAATTTTTAGTCATTTTAATTGTTTTTCTCAAGATGTATTATTAAATTGTCTAAATCTATTTTTTCAATTCCGTCAATTATCAACTCTAAATTATTAAAAAATTTATTATTTCTCACATTTCCAGAAAAAAGCATTTCCTTTCCGAGGATGTCTTGTTTTTGTCTACTCAAAGAGTCATAGTTCTCTAAATCAGTAATTCCTAATTCTCTTATTGTTTCATTAAACAACACTGCACGAATTGTTTCAGTTCCGTCGTCAATAACAATATTTATTAGTGCTCTTTTCTCAGGGGTTATTTTTCCGTGCTGAACACATGTAAAACCATCTCCATTGTTTGTCGCTTTTTTCTTGCATTCGCTACAAACATAAAAAAACTTCGGCTCGAAAATTTGAACCACAAATGCTCGAACTTTCACGTTGTCGGCTACAACAAATTCCGAAATCTTTTTTTCTTTAACAACCTTCTCTGTTCTTACTTTCTCAATATTCTCGCTGCTTAACTTCAATTCAGAAAAGCTTCCAAGATGAATTTCATTTTCTCTCATCGAAGCATTCGCAATTTCAACAACACTTCCTTCAATCAGCTTCCCATTCTCAATTAATTCTATATGTCTTGTGTCCCAAAGAACAACTTTTATGTTTGAAGTTTCGTCGGCTATGAAAAGATTCGCGACTTTTGACTCTTGCCCATTTCTTGTGAATGTTCTGACAGGAAAAAGATTAAGGATTTTACCCATAGTATTAACCCGCTTCATTCCAGAAGAAAGTTCGTCAATTTTCAGCCTCTCGTTGTCAAAATTTATCCCCAATTCAGCCGCAATTATCTGGGCGGCACCCTCTTTACTAATCAAACCCGAAATTTTCTTTTGTTTTGCCAAAACCCTGTTCTCAATTTCCTCTTTTCCAAGTCCAGAAGACTTTGCTATTACCCCGATAATTTTCTCATAATTTCCAGCCATTAATAAAAAATACTGGCTGATTTTAAGTATTTTTCGCTCGAAAAATACTTATTTAAAAATGTATAATTAAAATCATTTGGGGTGGGCTAGCAAGTTCAAGATGATAATTGATAATTAAAAATTGCTCACAGCCTAAAGGAAAGGGAAAGGGGAATTTAACTCAGTGATGAAGATTGAGGGAAGGTGAGCAATCAAATAATTTCTCGAGTGAAGACGAAGATGTGAATTGGGTAAGTTCAGTGATTAGGGGTAGTTTTATCAAATCTCGCTAAAATTTATAAATGCATTTTCTTAAACAGAACAATGGGAAGCATGAGTATAAGGATAAAGTTAATGCCTTCATCTCCAGATGTAAGCCTTGAAAAAATAAAAGGCAGCGCAAAAAAACTTCTTGATAAAAACGGCGGGAAAAATATAGTTTTCAACGAAGAACCAATTGCTTTTGGTTTAAAGGCACTAATTGTAAGTTTTATCTGGCCTGAAGATAAAGAGCTTGAGAATATTGAAAACTTTCTCGGAGAAATAGAAAACGTCAGCTCTGAAGAAATGATTGGTATGACAAGAACTTTGGAATAAAACCAATCTCAAAAATCTTAAAACATTTATTATTTAAAAGTAACAACAAGAGATAGTTTTATAAACAAGCTTTTTATATTAAAAATATGGGATTAGAAGCACTTGTAGAAGCAGGTTTTACTCAAGAAGAAGCGAGAAAATTAGCTGAAAGCAACAGCTTTCATCATAAAAAGAAAACTAACCAAGAATTGACAGATTTATTCAATAAAATTTTAGGTGTTTATGACTGCACCTTTGATGATGTTAAGAGAGCTGTTCTTAGTTTTCCCCAATTTGCAGGATATGATCATGAAAGAGTTATAAGACAAGGAATAGAAATTTATGGAAGAGATAATGAAGACAAAGTTAAGAGAGCTGTTCTTAGTTTTCCCCAATTTGCAGGATATGATCATGAAAGAGTTATAAGACAAGGAATAGAAATTTATGGAAGAGATAATGAAGACAAAATCAAGAAAGCAATATTAATTCATCCCCAATTTGCAGGATATGATCATGAAAGAGTTATAAGACAAGGAATAGAAATTTATGGAAGAGATAATGAAGACAAAGTTAAGAGAGCTGTTCTTAGTTTTCCCCAATTTGCAGGATATGATCATGAAAGAGTTATAAGACAAGGAATAGAAATTTATGGAAGAGATAATGAAGACAAAATCAAGAAAGCAATATTAATTCATCCCCAATTTGCAGGATATGATCATGAAAGAGTTATAAGACAAGGAATAGAAATTTATGGAAGAGATAATGAAGACAAAGTTAAGAGAGCTGTTCTTAGTTTTCCCCAATTTGCAGGATATGATCATGAAAGAGTTATAAGACAAAAGAAAAGATTGGGAAGAATAGCTGGATTATCAGATGAGGAAACAATTAATTATCTTTTAGATTCTCCTGCTTTAGCAGGTTACAGTGCTAAAAGGTACCTTGCAGCGTTTGATATTGGAAGGCAACTTAAAAGAGAAGGCTTTCCGCAAGACGAGAAAATGCTAGAATCTTTTTTTTCATATTTTAAGAAAAGTCCTTATGTTCCAAACACTAGTAAGAAAAGAATTTCTCAAGTTGGAAGAGGGGGCATTACTAATTATGAAGAACCGCCATTATTAATAGCAATGAGGAAGAGATTAACTAATCAGCAAGAAGGGAAGAAATATAAGAGTAAAAACAACAAATAATAAAAAGTTTCTTTTTCTGTGTCTTTTATGATAGAAAAAGAACAAGCAGAGCAAATTAGAAAACAGCTTCTTCAGCACATAGAAAGCTCAATGTCGGGAGACGACAAAGAAGTCGCAAAAAAACACATTGAATCTCTTGATAGTATAGGCATAGAGGAATTCCTTAAAAGAAATGACCTTAACATTAAACCTCAAGGAAATGAAAAATGTGTTTTTTGCTCTATAATTTTCAAAGACATACCATCCTCAAAAATAGACGAAGATTCTGATTCTATTGCGGTTTTGGAAATAAACCCCATATCAAAAGGCCATGTGATAATTATTCCTAAAAATCACACAGAAAAAATTCCAGAACTCACTTACATCTTTGGAGAAAAAATTTCAGGCATTATAAAAGAGAAACTTTTACCGAAAGATGTAATCTCTTTTGAAAGTTCGTTATTCAATCACAAAATAATAAACTTAATTCCAGTTTACAAAAATGAAACCAAAAACTCAGAAAGATATCCTGCAAGTGAAAAAGAGCTAGAAGATATGCAAAAACTTCTTTCTGTTGAAGAAATAAAAATGTCTTCAGATTCAAAGAAACAAAAAAAATCTGAAACCTTCAGGAAACCAAGGAAAAAAAGAATCACAAAAAAGGAGAAAATGTGGCTTCCAAAAAGAATTCCATGATTAAAAAACAACTCCAAAAATATTAACCTGGAAAAACCAAACACAAATCAAAAGCAAAAAGCTAATCAAAAAAACAGGAACAAACGGAATTCCTTGTCTAATCATCACTGATTTATGTTTTTTCTTTATTTCATTTATATCTTTTTTCGTTAAACCTTCCCAGCTCGCTTTTATTACTTTCTTACCAACTTTTATATCCCTGTACAACCAGTCACCTTCTTCAAGCTTCTTAACATCTAGGTTTTTAACAAGACTTACTTCATCAATGGCTTTTGAATAAACATACAAATAAGGCAAAACAAAAATCGTTGCCCCAAAATAAAAAAACAAGACTTCAAAAAATCCGAATACCATTATCAAAATCCCTAAAAACATAACAAAAATTGAAGCAACTCTAATTTTATTGAATTGTTTCTTAAATTCAGGCTTCAATTTTTTTCTGTCTCTGAAATAAAAATAAACACTCCAACTCAACCCATATAAGCCTCCTGAAAACAAAAACAGCATAAAAAATGTGGCAAAGACAACTACATTAGTGAAAAAGCTTTCGGAAAAGGCAATCACAGGACCAAGGGCAATTATTAGTTTCGCGTCTCCGCCTCCAAAAAACTTCCCGTAATAAAATAAATTACCTAAAACAAAAAAAATTCCTAGTCCTATAAGTCCCTGATAAAAAAATCCAAAATCCTGTTCAGAGAACAAAGAATAAAAAAACCTGAACCCCAACGCAAAAATTATGAGCGAAAAACTAAGCCAATTGAAAACAACTCTTTTCCTCAAGTCATGAACACTAGCAAATACAAGCCACACAACTGCTAAAACAGAAAGGAAAATTATTTCATACATCAACTAAAAAGTAAAATGAAATTTATAAAATTACTCTAAAATATGAAACGCTCGCATTGAAGTGCTCGCTTATAATTCACCCACTAAGTTCAAGATTTTCTTTAGATATTAACATAAATCTGGTTTTATACATTAAAGATAATATCAATAACTGAACAGAATGAAATGGAGTGAAGCAATTTTTTAGTACAAAAACAACGAGCAGGATAAGAAGTTTTATTTAGAAAAATTAAACATTCATACTCCTTTGTCTTCCGCCTTTTTTGTAAGGATGTTTCTTCTTGTTCTTTCTTTTATCCTTAGCCTTATTTCTCTTCCCTGAATAAGCATAATCATCAGACATTTTTTAGAAATTTTTAATTTAATTATTCTTCACTCACACTTTCGCTTCCAGCTATTTGTAATTTTGCATCACATGCGGAATTTGATTGAACCCCAGAACATGACGAAACCCCATAACCGTTATAATCTGGAAGAGTTTCTCCATCAATATTTATTAGTCCTTTAAATGTTGCTAAATCATCACAAGTTACTTTATTACCATCATTTTCATCTGAAGTTTTCAACTCTCTTGGTAAAGTACAAAAATCATAAACACTCAGCGTTTCACAGGCAAGGTTGCATGAAGTTACAACACCTTGAATATTTCCTCCTGAAAACAATGCTGATAAATTTCCCCAACCAAGAATAAATCCTGCTGCCAAAATTCCCAAAACAATGATTCCAATGACAATCAAAACAACTGCGTTAATTCCAAGTCCCTGACCTCTTCTTCCTGAAAGGGAAAATAATGAACTTGCAGAGCTCTTTTTCATTTTTAAAATAATGATTTGTTGTTTAAAAATATTGCTATTTCCCATATATCACTTTGACTATTTCTCCACATTCTTCCCAAAATTCCCACCATTCCCCCCCACAATCATCCGGTTTTCCTTTAAAATAAATTCCAGTGATAGAATTCTCGTTAGCACTGATAATTATATAATCTCTATTAAATATTCCTAAGACGATTTCTTTTTCAAATACAAAAGAATGTTCTGTTGTGAAATCCGTTGTGCTAGAAAAAATATTTTCTTCCTCAACTGAAAGCATTGTTTCAATTAATCCTATTCCAAGAAAATCTTTGTTTAAATCACTACTGACTTTAATAAAGCTGAAGATAGTCAAAGAAAAAATTGCAATAACTGCAATTACCAAAATCGTCACAGGAATATCTCCATGTTTGTTTTTTATCATTTTCATCTGCATGTGCCTCCTGAAGAACACTCTGCCCAAAATCTAAGTTTAGAATTTCCATTATAAAAAATAGTTTCAAAGGAAGGATTAGCACGTGAGAATCTATCTACTGCAACATCACTAGTTTTCTTAAGCACAACAGAATTCAATATATCATTAATTTTTTCTTCTCCAGCATAAACTTCAAAATTCCATCCCCCAATCCCGTGTTCATAATAATCTTTAGCAGGAATTGGATAAATGGTTTTGTTAACTCTAACATAAAATAATTCATTCCCGGAATTCATAAGTTCAACATTTTTATTGTTATAAAAAAAACTCGTAACAGATTTTGTCGCGACGAAATCTTTTTGCCTGTCAGCTAAAAAGACAATATTTCTATCGGTTAAAACAAAATTCGTCGCCAAAATGGATATTGTAATTACGACCACAATAATTACAGTTGCAACTACCCAAGTAATTGTGTCTCCTATTTGTGCCTTTTTATTTAACATTCTTACCCTCCTTTCCAACTATTGAAAGAATTTCAATAACTAATTCGTTTTGATTTTCTCCTTCGGTTTGCAGAACGTAAAATGACTTCATTGAATAAGCAATTGAATTTGTTTCCCCCCGAGTATCAAGATATGTGTTTTTTAGATTAATGTTCCCTTCGACAATAGTGAAATTCAGAGGGTTATTTGGATAGATTTCAAACTCATAAAAACCAACTTCCAAATAATATTCTCCAGCAGATTCAAACTCTGTTTCAAAATTTAATTTGCATTCGTCCATGAAATTTTCTTTTAACTCTTCTGTTAATTCGTATTTTAATTTTCCGTTTTCAGAAATGCAATCAGCAACCTTGTTTATCATTATTCCAGCTTCAAATTCTCTAACATCAAAAGGGTTTCCATAAAATACAGCAACCATATACACTATTGCACCAGCAACAATAAACAGTATCACAAACCAGTAAACAGAAATTATTTTGTCCGCTCCGATTTTATTTTTTTTATTCATTTTGTTTTTCATTTATCGTTATCACATATTTTTTATTTTCTCTGTCAATGTATACAGTCGCATCAACATCATTAAAAAAAGAATATGAATATTGTCCTTTATCCCTTAGTTTTACAGTTACCAGATTCCCTTCGATAAAAACTATTTCTCCATTAATTCCATTGCCTTCCGCCTTTTTTATTGCATCTTCCATATCAAGAAAAATCTGCATTCCGGGTTTTGCAGAATCAACTATCAAAGCAATTTGTTTTGAATATTTCTCCTCGAGTACTGCTTCACCGCCAGCCTTAGAAAAAACAAAAAGCATAAGCATTGAGATAAAAATTAAATTCAGCACTATGAAAATAATGTTTTCAGCAAGAATCTGCCCCTTTTTTTCCATAATGATTTTACACCAAAAAACTTAATAAAATTATGCATCTAAGCTTTCGTCACGAAATCGCCGCAGTTAAGCGAATCAATATCTGAACTTTTGAGTATAACCGGCCTTATAATTCTGCTAGGATCAATATTGCCATCATCACCAAATATATCAAGTGTAAATTCAATATCTATTGAAAATCCACTCCATGAAAATCCTTCTTTTGCCATACCTGTAATTACCGCATACCTCTCGCCAAACTCAAAGTTTTCGTTTAAATAAGACTCGCTTATATCAAGGGATTCCAAACTAGTTACACCATACAAATATTTCAAGTATGCTTCGGAGCTTGTTCCTTTTTTGGTCTTCTCAAGATATTCATAAAATCCCCCATAAGTTAAATCAACATTTTGAAGAGAAGAATCAAATTTAACAGTTGAACAAACAGCACATGAATGAGTGCCTGAAATTCCTTTTGTATAATCAACTTTTCCCTCGCCAAACTGCCACCAGCAGTCAGACATCTCGTCAGCAATTGATTTCATTATCTGCCCTTTAATCAAATCTTCTTCTGTCTTTTCTTGTGTTGGTCTTGGATTTATGTCAACTTCAATAGTTTGCATCGGATTTATATCTTCACAATCTTCCCCCCCAGAAACACATAGATAATTTGTTCTGCAATTTAATGGACCAGAAAAAAATGACCTATCTTGCAAAATTATAGAATTATGGCAGATTTCTTTTTGTGTTTCTTCTCCAAGATTCAGTCTGAACAATAAGAACAATATAACAATAAAACTAATTATCAAAATTGTTATAACAACAATTTGATGGCTTGTCAATTCTCCTCTTTTTCCAAGTAAATTCATTTTAAACAATACCTACTTTTTTTAGTGTAGTAATAATTGCAACAGCGGCTATAACAAAAAACACAATCCACATTAAATATTTTATCAACTCGTCAAGATTCATTGCAATTTCTCTATTTTTTTATTTTTATGATTAATATTTAATGTTAAAGGCAAATTATTTAATTCTATTTGGTTACCCTCTCCTTGAACTTCAAAATCACTTTGCATGCAGATTCCTTTGTTATCGCAATAACTTCCTTGCAAATCCAACCATGTATTCTCACAAATACAAATACATTTTTCCCACCCAATATTTAAACATGAATTAGGAATATCATTAATTAAACCTCCACCACCAAGAACTTCAGGAACATTATCAAATCCCTTTCTAACTCCATGTGGCCAGCTTGTTAAAACCCATCCTTCAGGATTATACAAAACAACTTCTTCCCTCTGTAAATTCACTTCACTAATTAAAAATTCCAGAGAAGCTCCTGCCTGTTCTAATTTTTCAGCATCCCTGTTAGCAAAATACAAGGCAGCCAAAAAATAGACCAAAAAACCAATGCTAATCACAGCAATGATTATTTTTAGTGTTTCTTCGGCAAGCAAAAATCCTTTACGGTTTTTGAAAAATCTCTGATTTTTTAACTTTTTGTTTTTCATTTATGAAGCTCCGGGGAGATTTCTAAAAAAATCTATAAGTTGTTCTCCAAAAAAATACAATCCCAAAACTACTACTACTACAACTAAAACTCCTAAAACTATTTTTATCAATTGACTTATTGCAAGTTCCATTTTATTTACCTGAATTTTATCAAATCTTTAATTTTGTCTATAAGTGAAATTCCCTGCTCTTTCATTGTAAAAATTGCAATCATCAAAACAGCAAGAACAGCTATTGCAATTAAAATCCACGGCAGATAATCAGCAACGATTCCTTTTTTATCTAACCTTTTTTTCATAAAGTAAAAAAACAAGACACATTAATAAATGTTTTTCCATTAACCCAAACCAGTTACTACTATTGACGAAAGCGCGAACAAAGTTACAATCGCAATGAACGCGGTTATGGTGTAAAATACAATTCCTGTTCTCAAATTTATTCCTGTTAAATTTGTCCTCTGCAATTTGTCTTCTCCAGAATCAATCGTCACCAAAGTTCTGGTTAAAATGAAAATTATTTCTATCAGATAAATTCCTATAGCCAACTGCAAATAATATGGGGAAATCATTTTTGTCAAATCAAAGACAGTCAGTAGATTTTGGAATGTTCCTACTCCTTCTACTTCTTCAATTCCTGAAATATTAACCCTGCTGAGTATTGAAGTAATCATAGCCGCCAAACCAATTACAATTCCCAAAAGCAAAGGTGCTAAAAAAGTTATATTGCTTTTCATGTCAGAAATTATTTCTGCAAGCATATCTCTGAGTCTTTGAGTTATTTTCTGGATATTTTTTATGTATTGTGAAATGCTCATCAAACTCACTGCAGCAATTTTCAGCCCTTTTTTCGACGATTCAATAAAAATTCTCATGCTCGTAGCGATTAACTCAGAAGGATATTGGTTTATAGCTCCTCGCCTTGAATCAAAAACCGCTTTCTCAACACTCATCCCATTTTGCCTTATGTTATAATTAACAATTCTGAAGAAATTTTCAGTTATCAACCCCCTTGAAGATTCTGCGATTTTTCCAAAAGCCAATTCAGGAGGCACACCGTTACCTACTCTGTTTCCTAATTGAAAAAGAGAATTGTTAAATTCTTTTTCAAGTTGCTTCGTCTTGTTTCTCTCAACAATTAACTCTTTTGTTTTTTCTCTATAAGCGATTATGAAGAAGATTGCAATTCCAAATGGAACAAATAATCCCAATAGCAGTGAGCCAATTCCAAAAGGCCCTGAAACGCCGTTAGAATCTTCAATAAATCCGAAAAATTCTTGGTCTCCAAAAATACCCAATCCAATTTGTGAAAAAGTAAAATCCTTGCCAATACCGATTAGTTCAGGAATAGGAGTGAATTGAAATATCAAAGGCAAAAGCCCTAGAAGGATAAACAACAGAGCAATCACAGAGGCATTTACATAAGGTTCATTGCTTTTATATTTCGTATAAAGCGAATTTTTCTCTAAAAAGGCTGTTTCTCCATGACCTCCCGGGCGTAAAAACATAATTCTGTCTGTTAGATAAAAAGTGATAAATGGAAGTATCATTGTATAAAGTATAAATATATGATACCATTTCAGGAAATCACCGACGAGAACAGACGCCAAAGGCAACAGCGCAATTCCCAAAACAGGCAAAACAACTGTTAGCATGTAAACATTTGTTATAGGACTTCTAACATCGTGGGTGAATTTCAGCATCTTATCGTAAACACCGTCTAAAACAACCTGCAAAGATTTTTCAAGAGTAGTAATCCTTCTTTCATTGTCTGGCTCAAACAAACTACTCTCAATCAAATGAAAAGCCTCGATAAATTCAAATGAATAATCCTTCCAGTTTTCAAGATAATTGTCTAAACTCTCCTTTATAGAGGAGAATTTTCCGATTTCAACGTCGTAAAAAACTTTTCTGAAATCTAACGCTAAAGGATAATCTAAATGCTCAGACGCAAAAGCGATTGCCTTTTCCAAATTTGGAGTGTGTCTCATGTAAACAACGACGTAGAGAATTGCAGGAACCATCTGACTGCTTGCTTTTAAACGCCACTGATTCGCCAGTCTTTCAGGATAGCTTTTCACAAAATAAAGACAAAACAAAGCAACACCACACATCATCACAAAAAACATAAAAGGAAAATTAGCTAAATCTCCGGAGATTAAAAAAACAGCAACAGATATCAAAAGTGAAACAAGAAAGACACTCATTGAAACAAACACGCTTAACCCGAACGCCTCTGATGGATTAATATCAATATGAGAGATCTCAAGGCTTTTTCTTAATTTATTCTCATCTTTTTCTGAAATTTTTATTTTCACAAAACTTCCAAGACTTTTGCAAAGTTTTTCATATCTCGTCAATTGAGGAGCCATTTCCTGCTTGAATTGATTGTATTCACGGCTGTAATTATAATTAACAGAAGATGTCTCAATTTGCCCTTCTATTTTACTTTTGTATTTTTTCAGAATATCATCAACATTTGGTTTTCTGTAAGGATTTGAAGCCATTTTTACCTCTGTTTTTATAAAACCAAAAAGGAAAAGTTGTTAATAAATGTTTTTGGGGAGAAATGTTTATAATATTTAAAAGGCTAAAAACTAGATGAAAAAATATGAGAAAACAGAAGAAGATTTAGCTGAAAAATTAATTTCTTCAAACAGTTTATGCGTCCTTGCTACTGCATCATTAAATGGGAAACCTGAAGCAGCAACAATAGAATATGTTTATGAGGGGGGAGATTTTTATTTTGTTACTAAAAGAGGATTTGTCAAATACAAAAATCTAAAAATAAATCCCAAAGCCAGCATTGTTATAACAGAAGGAAAAAACACAGTGCAAATTGATGGTGTTGTAAAGGAATTAAAAGGGGATGATGCAAACATGGCTTCAAGCATAATGACTAGCAAACTTGGACAAGACCCAAAAATTTATCTTGGCAGTGAATGGAAATCCTTTAAATTTACACCAACAGAAATAAGAACCGGTGTTTTCATAAAAATCTCCTCGAGATTTCAGTTTGAGGAATAGATTCAAAAAATTAAACCTTCCTTCCCTTTATCTGTTGATTCATCCACTTCTGCCAGATTGGAAAAACTCTTTCACTCAACGGCAAACCAATTTCCTGCCTAACACTATCGGAAATTTTATGAAATGCGTCGTTTGACAAAACTGTGAATCCAGATTCTAAAAGTGATTCATTCCCTGTTTTTTCTGCTGTTTTAACTATCTCCTCTTTTATTTTTGCCCTAAGTAAAATATTATCATAAACAGCGTCCCAGTTTCCAGCCCAGCCTTTTATATTCCCTGCTATGTCTTTTATAACCTCGCTGTCTCCATTAATTAAATCATCACTCGGTTCTAAAGTATCAGTATTGACATTGTATTTCATCAGGTCTACAAATCCTTTTTCTTCCAAAGGATCTTTTTTCCAGTGTTTCCTCACCTCTGCAATTTGAACAAGTCTTTTCCAAGAATGCAATCCATCAGGAGTTTTTATCGGATTTGCAACCGCAATTATATCTGTAGCTTTGAAACTTGTAATTGGAACTTCCAAATCATTTACAACCCTGTCAAAAACTCCGTAAGGCGATGCTCCATGAATCGTTCCTGCAACAACATTTGCCAGCGCACCAATTCTCATTGCTTCATAAAGTGCTTTTGCTTCAACACTTCTTACTTCACCAATAATTAAAGAAGAGTCTCCCAATCTCAGACTCGTCCTGATTCCGTCATCAGCAGAAACTTCTGTTGTTGTCTTTAATAAAGCCGAACGGACTTTCATTCGCAAAATATCATAATTTAATTTTCTCAAAGAATCAACAGGCAATTCCAAACTATCTTCAATAACAATGATTCTGTATTTTGGAATTATTTCAAGCATCAGACTCCCAAGAAGAGAGGTTTTACCGCTGCTTCTAGTTCCGGCAACTAAAATTGTTCGAGAACCGTCAATCAAAAAACTCATTAATCCTGCAGCAAGGGGATTTATCATTTTGTTTCTTATAAACAATGGTAGCGTCCAAGGCTGTTCTCTGTGTCTTCTTATTGCATAAGCCAAACCGTCAGGAGATAATGGATTTTGAATTATTGCTATTCTTGAATTTATTTTTCCAATCTCAAGCTGGGTGTCAAGAATAGGGTTTGCTTCATCCAAAGGTCTTCCGCTTAACATTCTAAACTTTGCAGCCCATGAATTTGCATCCTCAGCACTTGGCAGGATATTTGTTGAACACTCGTCATAATCTTGATGCCTCACAAAAACAGGGTTAAGTGAAATCGGAGCGTTCAAAGATATATCTTGAAGTTTTTTATCCTGAAGCAAAATCTCAACAATTCCGAATCCAATTGTGTGCCTCACAAGAATTGTCGCGAGTTTATTCAAATCAGAGTAACTTATTTTAATTCCTTTTGTATTTGCTAAATCTTGGAGTAAATCACAGGAAATATTAAAAAAAATCTGCCTTGTTCTTTCAGTGTCTATGAATTCCTCTGCTTTTGGTTGATGCTCAATCAAAACATTCCTAGCCAAATTAAGAAGCATATTGTAATCTTCGTTTAAAATATTTTCAGGAGGAGTTATATGATAAAAAAGCTTGGACTCATTTTTTCTTTTCATAATCGTAACCAAAGATTCTTCATAACTCTCAGCAATTTTGTATTGGTCAATTATCTCCGCTTCGTCAGGTAAGTCAGCGACAAGCCTCGTAAAGGTAAAATTAGGGATAACGTCCGCACGAAAAATATTTCTGTAAATTTCCCTGTCGCCTTGCTGATATCCAATAAGGTACGGAAAAGCCGATTGAATTAATTTTGTCTTTTCGAGCATTGATAGAATTTTATCAAGAAACATAATGTAGTTCTTCTGGTCAGATTTGAAAACCACACCAAGCTTGTTCAGATTTACATTAGCTTCAACAATAATTTTTTTCAGCTCACTGTACGCTGCAACAGGGTCTTTTTTCAGTAAAACTAAAAAATAAAATACCTCATTATATCTCTGTGAAAAGAATTGCTCATAAATTGAAGTCAGTTTTTCCTGAGATAAAATCTTTTCTTGTTTAAGAAGATAAACATAAATCTGGGCAATTTCCATCAACATTGAAGTCTCATTAAAATCATAATTGTAGTTTTTCTGTTGGACAAAAACAACTCTGGAAACATTTGGGTTTTCAATTAGTATATCAATTGTTCTTTCCATAACTTCTGAATATTCAGATACGCTAGGAACAAAAGGCGCACCTAAGTAATTCACATATAAAATATCCTCTCCTCCTTCTCTTTGCACCTCTGAAGAATATAAAGGTGTATTTTCTTTAAATTGCATTTTAAAACAAAGAGATGTTGGTTTAAATTTTTTTATGTTTGAAAAAAATTTGCTAGACAAAAAGTCTTGTTCAACTTTTTTACCAGCGAGCCAAACCTTACTTTTCCTGTGCAACAGCGCGTACCCCGATGACGAAACCCCTAGCCTGAAGATACCTGACGCAAAGCAGATTCGCCCTGCCATCGCTAGCGAGGAAACTGGCAACAGAAACATTTCTTGGATGCCAGAAATATAAATTTCCTTTTTTAACATCTCTTCTTGGAAGTCCTTGGCTTGTATGTGCTCTATCAATATAATCATCTAAAGAAATTCCAGGAATTCTATCTTCCATTA